>Ga0207733_100012_pt1 | contig 273476 bp, 280 predicted proteins | sample A23P3SouthBayCA_FD_187735 | JGI IMG/M metagenome (GOLD analysis project Ga0207733, IMG submission 187735) | Aerobic enrichment media microbial communities from Eden Landing Ponds, California, USA - A23 P3 (SPAdes) | ecosystem: Environmental > Aquatic > Marine > Unclassified | place: Emeryville... | reverse complement strand
CGATCTGACCGATTTGTTACCACTCGGGGGACTGTTCGTCCCCCATCGGTCAGTGTATCGATGTATCCCGTGCACAGATTCTGTCGTTCGCAACGCTACCGCCTATCGACCGGACGGTGGTGGCAGCACAGTGTTTATGCCGGCTAACAGGTTATTGACTGTAGCGACATCCGTCGTCTACTGATAGGTGGCCCCATGACTACGCAGATCCCGTTCGCGATCGACTTTCACGTCCACTCCGAGGACTCCTACGACGGTCACGAACCGGTCGAACTCATCCTCGAGCACGCTGCCGACATTGGCCTCGACGGGGTGGTCATCACCGACCACGACGAGATCGGCGAATCGCTACGTGCTGCGTCCCTCGCACCGGAGTACGGCCTGATCGGGATTCCCGGCGTCGAGGTTTCGACCAAACACGGCCACCTGCTGGCGATCGGCGTCGAGGACCGACCGGACCCCGGTCAGGCGTTTATGGACACCGTCGGGACCGTCCGCGAGCGGGGTGGCGTCGCGATCGTTCCCCATCCCTTCCAGCGTAGCCGCCACGGCGTGCGGAAACGCCATATTGCCGACGCCGACGCGATCGAGACCTACAACTCGATGGTCTTTACGGGATACCGGAATCGGCGCGCGCGCCTCTTTGCGAGCCGACGGGATTATCCCCAGATCGGTGCCAGTGATGCCCATTACCTCCCAAACGTGGGGAAATCCTACACCGAGGTACTCGTCACGCCCGACACGGCGACACCGACGAAGGCCGATATCGACGGCGACGACCTCATCGAGGCCATCCTCGAGGGGCGAACGCAGATCTACGGCAAGCGGACGCCGATTCGCAAAAGTGCTGTCCAGTATGGGAAAGGCGCCGTCCGCAAATCTGCGTATCTGTTTACCTCGCGCGCGCCGTTGCTACCGACGGTGCCGGCCTCGATGGACCGCTAGGCCAGTTGCTCGCCGACGAGGTCGTCGGCGTGGTCGAGGAACGCCTCTTTGTGCTCGCTGGGGATCGTTGCCCCCGCTGCGACGTCGTGCCCGCCGCCGTCGCCGCCGACCGCTCTCGAGGCTTCGCCCATCACGACCGAGAGGTCGAGTCCTTGCCGAACGAGGGAGTGAGTGCCGCGTGCGGAGACTTTCAGTTCGTCGTCGGTTTTCGCCGCGAAGGCGATGATCGGCTTCGAGCGGCTGATCCCCTGGTTGCCCATCGCCATCCCGGCGACGATCCCGACGATCGTCTCGCGGATCTCATCGCCTGCGTCGAACCACTGGATGTGGGCTTCCTCGGTCGTCCCCTCGCGGGTGACGAGATCGATCCCGTTCGAGAGGTTCCGCCGATGTTCGCGGAGGAGTTGTCGTGCGCGCTCGAGCGCGCCGTCGCGATTCCCTAGACAGACCCCCAGTCCCACGTCGGCGCGCTCGTAGCGGGCAGTCGCGTTGAGCAGCGTCGAGAACTCGCTTGCGTCCCGGAGTTCGGTGCCGACGGCCTCCTCGCTCAACACGTAGGCTGTGCCCACGAGTTCGTCGATCTTCCCCGCGGGGACGCCACTCGAGACGGCTTTCCGGACGAGCGCGCTGGCGACGGTCTGTTTCTCCTCACCTGTGAGGTCGGCCCACCGTCGCCACTCGCCGTCGCGTTTCAACTCGAGCTCGAGTCCGTCGAGAAAGCGCAACGCGCCGTTGGCGTCGTTCGAGATCCCCGGAATGTGGACATCGGTAGCGTACTCGAGGAGTTTGGGGAGCGGACGGGTCTGTTTCCCGTAGAGCGCGAGATCTTTGCCCGTCTCGAGGACGCCGGCCTCGACGCCCTCTTCGACGACTCCTTCGTTCGCGCCGTGGAGTTCGCCGCCGGAGGCCTGCATGTCGCCGACGGCACCGACGACCGCGAGCGCGGCCAGATCGCGGTTGTCGGCGCGGGCTGTCGTTCCTGCTGGGTCGGCGACAGTGCCGCCATCGGCGGCCGTGGACGGCTCGTGTTCGTCTGCCACGTCTGCCAGCGCCCGCGCGAGGACGTAACTTGCGCCGGCCCCCGACAGTTCCGAGGCTCCGTTGATGCCGAACAGCAACGGATTGAGGTGAAACTCGGTGTCCCGGTCGGCGGGCTGGTGGTGGTCCGCGATGATCGGCGTGAACGCACCGGCGTCCTCGTACTCGCCGATCACGTCGAGCTGGCCGCTCCCGAAGTCGGTAAAGAGGACGGTGTCGTAGTCGGTCGCCGCGAGATCGGCGATCGCGTCCTCGTCGAGTTGCTTCTCGAAGACCGTCTCGAAGGGAATTTTCGCCCGCTCGAGCGCTTGCGCGGCGATCGCGGCGCTCGTGAGTCCATCGGCGTCGATATGCGAGGCGAGCAACACGTGCTCGGCCTCGCATAGCCGCTCGGCGCACGCTACCGCGCGATCCTCGAGTTCGGGAACCGGCCCTGCCATCGAGAAATCGTGGGGCGGCTTCGCTCATAAACCCGCGGATCGCTCGATCACCGCAGCCCGTCCGTGAAGTCGACGCACAGCGGTGGGTTCGATCAGTCGCCGTCGGTCACTGCGTCAACGGTTTCCGTCGCCAGCCGGTCGAAGGTGGCCTCGCTGGCGACGAGGTCGACGTCGACGCCGTGAGCCGCGGCCGTCTCGCGGGTCGGTTCGCCGATGACGCCGACGACGGCGCCGTCGAGCCCCGTGATGGCCGCTTCGCGGATCCCCCGCTCGGCGGCGGCCTCGAGGAAGTGCTCGACAGTCAGCGACGAGGTAAAGCAGGCGGCGTCGAGCCCGCCCTCGGCGGCCAGTTCGGCCGACTCGCCGCTCTTTGTGGGTCGTACGAGCCGGTAGAGGATCGTCTCGTGGACGTACGCGCCCGCGTCCTCGAGTCCCTCGAGCAACACGGGGCTGCCGTGGTCGCTGCGAGCGATCTCGACGCGTGCGCCGTCGACTCTGGCTCGCGGCTCGTCGCCGCTCGCCCCTTCCGCGGAGCGCGGCTCCGCGCTCCTCCCGAGCGATGCGACGAGGCCGCTCGACGTGTATTCGTCTGGAACGTGGTCGACCGCGTAGCCTTCTGCGCGCAGCGCGCCGGCCGTCGCCGGCCCGATCGCACAGACGGTCTCGCCGTGTGGCTTCCAGCCCGCGTCGGCAATGAGTTCCGCGCCGGTCTTGCTCGTAAAGACGACGTAGTCGGCGTCGGTTCGTGGGGTTGCACCGGTCTCCTCGACGGCCAGCATCGGATCGGGGATCGGTTCGGCATTGCGGTCCTCGAGGAACGCGACGGCCTGCTCGAGGCGGTCGTCGTCGGGCCGGAAGACGGCCACTGTGGGTGTGTCACTCATTGGTTACTCCTCGCCCTCGGTCGTGCCGTAGTCGGTTTGGAGGAAGTCGACGATCGACTCGCGCGTGCCCGCAACATCGCCGATCACCGTCACTGCTGGTGGTGAGATTCCTTCCTCGTCGCGGACGTCGACGATGGTCTCGAGCGTGCCCGTCGCAACCTGCTGGCCGGGCCAGGTGCCGCGCTCGATGAGCGCGACAGGCGTCTCCGGGTTCATCCCGGCTTCGCGCAGGGCGTTCGTGTAGTCTGGCAGGCGGCCGACGCCCATCAGCACGACGATGGTACCGCCGGTAGCCGCCAGGGCCTCCCAGTCGACGGCCGACTCGGCTTTGGTCGGGTCCTCGTGGCCCGTGACGAACGAAACCGACGAGGCGTGATCGCGGTGGGTGACCGGAACCCCGGCGACGGCGGGCGCGGCGATCGCCGAGGTGACTGCGGGGACGACCTCGAAGGGGATCTCGTGGGCCGCCAGATACTCGGCTTCCTCGCCGCCGCGGCCGAAGACGAACGAGTCACCGCCCTTGAGCCGGACGACGGACTTGCCCTCGCGAGCGAGTTCGACCAGCCGCTCGTTGATCTCCGACTGGGGCGTACGCTCGCCGCCGGCACGTTTGCCGACGTCTTCGCGGCGCGCTTCGGGAAGCTGGTCGATGATCTCCGGGCCGGGAAGCTTGTCGTGGAGGACCACGTCGGCGGCCTCGAGCAGCCGTTTCGCCTTCACGGTCAGTAACTCGGGGTCGCCGGGGCCGCTGCCGACGAGGTAGACGGTGCCGGGTTCGGCGTCGATGGCGGAGTCTGACATTCGGTATGTCCTCGCTATTTCCCCGCGGGCGTATCTTCTTCGGAGACCGCATTGTCGCCGTCGTCCTCGCGGGCTGCGTCGATCAGGTCCGCGGCACCGCGATCCGCGAGATCGCGTGCGAACTCGCGTGCGGCCTCGGCGTGGTTCTCGATCGGCAGGTCCCGGCTGCCGGTCACCGACTCCTCGCCGTCGCTGTCGAAGACGCTGACGGTCGCGTGGACGTACTCACCCTGGACGACCGCGTAGATGCCGACCGGGGCGATACAGCCGCCGCCGAGTTCGGCCAGGATCGTCCGCTCGACGGTCGTCTCGACGCGGCTTCGCGGGTGGTCGATGAGCGTCTGAATATCGCGGGCGGTCTCGCCATCCTGGGCGGTCACCGCGAGCGCTCCCTGTCCCGGTGCCGGGACGAACGTCGACGTCGGCAGTTCCTGATAGTCGACGTAGTGGTCCAGTCGGCTCCGCTCGAGGCCGGCGTGTGCGAGGACAATCGCGTCGTACTCGGTCTCGACCTCCCGACCCAGCGCCTGGCGCTCGAGTTCCGAGAGATCGTCGAACCACTCGTCGACGGTGCGGTCGTACTCGGCCTCGAAGTCCTCGTTCCCCGTGTTCCCCTTCCGTTCTTTGTCCGCTTCCGAGCGCTGCTGGTGTTCCGCTTGCAGCGCGGGCGCGAGCAACTTCTCGAGGCGCGTGTCGACGTTCCCGCGCAGCGACTCGACCTCGAGGTCTGGCCGTTCCGAGAGGAGCTGGGCGCGCCGGCGGAGACTCGAGGTGCCAACGGTCGCGCCGTCGGGCAGTTCCTCGAGCGTTTTACCGTCGGGCGTGACGAGCACGTCGCCCGGTCGCCCGCGCTCGGGCACCGCGGCGGTCACGAGTTCGTCGGGCTGTTCGGTCGGCATGTCCTTCATCGAGTGGATCGCGCCGTCGAGGTCGCCCTCGAGGACGCGCTCGTCCAGTTCGCGGACGAACGCACCCGTCTTCCCGAGTCGGTGGATCAACTCGTCTCTGATCTGGTCTCCCGTCGTCTCGACGGTGACGAGTTCGACCTCGTACCGGCGCTCTTCTAAGGCCTCTTTCACCAGCGAGGCCTGTCGCCGGGCGAGCGTGGATCCCCGCGTCGCCAGTCGTAGCGTCCCGCGCGTTCTCATAGGCGTCAGTGGGTGCCTCGGGTATGAAAAGCGCACGCTTGTTCGGCGAGAGACTTCGCCAGTGCTCACGATGTCCAAACGGTGGTTTGCGGGGCGCTAGCAGGGGAAAACGCGGAGTTGGACGAAGATATTCGCACTGTCTTTTATAACTGTCTGGTTACTGTGTACGCTCGATGAGCGATACGCTCTACGAACGACTCGGTGGCGAAGACGGAATCAAAGCAGTCGTCGACGAATTCTATGACCGCGTCGTTGCGGACGAACAGGTCGCATACTACTTCGAGGACGTCGATATGCAGAAACAACGCGCCCATCAGGCCCAGTTCATCAGTTCAGTTGCAGGCGGGCCGGTCGAGTACACCGGCGACGATATGAAGACTGCCCACGAGAATCTCGGTATCACTCCTTCGGAGTTCGAGGCGATCGCGACCCACCTTGGGGACGCACTCATCGAGTTCGACGTCGACGAGGACGACCGGCAGGCGGTCCTCGAGGCAGTCGCGAGCTATCAGGACGCGATCGTGACGGCAGCCGACTGATCGCGCGACCGCTTAGAGGGCTTCCTTGTAGGCCTCGAGCGTCCGTTCGACGTCTTCTTCGGTGTGGCCGTAGCTGACGAACTGGCACTCGAACTGGTTCTGTGAGAGGAAGACGTCCTGGTCTTTCATCTGGCCCCAGAAGATGCGCCGCCAGCGCTCGGTCTCGGCGTTTTTGACATCGCTGGCGTTTTTCGGACAGGTATCGTAGCGCGGACAGGTCGGGTCCTGCCGACAGCCGGCGGTGCACTGTTCCTCGAGCGCGTCGGGCCCGGGTCCGTCACGGGTGAAGATCACTTTGAACATGCTGTCGGTCCCGGTGACAGTGTAGCTCGGTGCCTGGTCGGCGACGATGTCAGTGAGACCGCTGCGGAGTTGCTCGCCGAGGCCGTTGACGTGGTCGTAGACATCGTTTTCGGCGGCGAACTGCAGCGTCTCGAGGCCGGCGGCCATCGTGACGGGGTGGCCTGAGAAGGTGCCGGCCTGGAAGACATCGCCGGTCGGTGCGAAGTGTTCGATAATCTCAGCGCGGCCGCCGATCGCGCCGACGGGGAAGCCGCCGCCGATGATCTTCCCGAACGTGGTGAGATCGGGCGTAATCCCGAACTTGCTCTGGGCACAGCCGAGGCCACCGACACGGAAGCCAGTGATGACTTCGTCGAAGATCAGCAGCGAGCCGTGTTCTTCGGTGATCTCACGGAGGAATTCGTGGTAGCCGTCTTCGGGGTAGACGATGCCGTAGTTGCCCAGAATGGGCTCGGTCATCACGGCCGCGATGTCGTCGCCGTGCTTTTCGAACACGTCACGGACGGCCTCCTCGTCGTTGAACGGTACTGGAAGCGTGTGGTCGGCAAACGACTGCGGAACGCCGGCGGAAGATGGGTTCGGGTCATCGGCGTCGCCTTCGACCAGCGTCGACTCCTGTGCGCCGTGGTAGCCGCCCTGCATGACGACGATCTTGTTCCGACCGGTGTAGCCCCGTGCGAGGCGCACGGCGGAGGTCGTCGCCTCGGTCCCGGAGTTGACGAAGCGGAGTTTCTCGACGCTCGGGACGTGGCGGACGACGAACTCCGCGAGGTCGACTTCGATTTCCGTTGGCGTGCCGTACATCGGCCCCTCGCTTGCTTTCTGCTGGATGCCCGCCTGGACGGATTCGGGCAGATCGTGGCCCAACAGTAGCGGGCCGAGTCCCATCACCCAGTCGATGTAGCGGTTGCCGTCGGCGTCGATGACGTGGCCGCCGTCGCCTTTCTGGACGAAGAACGGATACGGTTCGATTGCCGCGCGAACGGCGGAGTTGACGCCGCCGGGCAGCACCGACAGCGCCCGGTCGTACAGCTCGCGTGAGTTGTCGTCGGTCATGCGCGCCCCTTCGGAGTCGGACGGGAAAGGAGTACCGAGGTCGGGTCGCGACGCGTCGTCCGTCGCTCGCGTTCGGCTCGTGTCCGTCCGAAGTGTGAGCCCGACCGAGCCACTCGAGGACGGATTGGCCGACGAAACTGTAACGGAAATCAATAGTACACGCCAAGATTGAAATAGTCCGATCGGACATATTCGGACGTGAAACGAAGGAGTAAGTTACTTTTCGCCGGCGTCGGCGTCGTGTTACTCTTTGGTGTCCTCGGAACGACGGTGATGAACGCCTCCGCGGCGTTCGTCACGCCGACCTCGCTCGAGAACGGCGACTACGACGGCGAGTGGGTCAATCTCGAGGGCAAAGTCGCCAACCTCGAGCAAGACGGTACCGAGATCCGGTTCGATGTCACGGACAACAACACGTCCGTCGACGTCGTCTACGACGGGGCGATGCCCGAGACGATGGCTGAAGGCCGGATCGTCGTCGCGAAAGGCACCGTCGAGGACGACTCGCTCGACGCATCCGAACTCTCCGTCCGTGCCCACGAAGGCAGCGGGAACAGTACCAACAGTACTGAAATGCCACCGGCCGAACGGGCATAACGACATGGGGACGATCAGCGTCGATGGCGTGACGCGACGGCTCGGCTCGACGACTGCGCTCCGTGATGTCTCGTTCACCGTCGACTCCGGTGAACACGTCGGGCTGTTCGGCCCCAACGGCGCGGGGAAAACCTCCCTGATGCAACTGCTGTCGACGCTTGCCTCTCCCGATGACGGTCACATCCGGATCGACGGCGACGAGGTGACGCCGGACGCGACTGCTGTTCGTGCGAAACTCGGCGTCGTCAGCCATCGGCCGATGGTCTACGGCACCCTCACCGCCCGCGAGAACCTGCGACTGCACGCCCGATTGCGAACCGTCGATACAGAGCGTGTCGAACGGGTCCTCGAGGACGTAAACCTCCGAACACACGCCTCGACCCGTGTCGAGGACTTCTCGCATGGCATGACCAAGCGCCTCTCGATCGCGCGGGCAGTGTTGCACGACCCGACGGTCCTGTTGCTCGACGAACCGTACGCCGGCCTCGACCAGCGGTCGGCGATGGACCTCCAGCGGATCCTGACGCGGTTCGACGATCGAACCGTCGTCATCGCGACCCACGACCTCGAGCGGGCCGTCGACGACTGTGACCGTGCGCTCGTGCTCGTCGACGGCACGCTGGAACGAACCGTCTCGCTGACCGACCTCGACCGCCAGTCGTTCGAGACCGAATATCTCGAGGCGGTCGGCCGCCCCGATTTGCAATGACTGACCGTTCCACCGTCAGCTACTGGCGGACCGTCCTCGAGGTCGCGCGCAAGGACCTCCGAATCGAGTTGCGTTCCAAGCAAGTGCTCAACACCGCGGCCGTCTTCGCGCTGCTGGTCGTCATCATCTTCGCGTTCAGTTTCGCCCGCACGTTCGCGAATATCGACGTCGTCGCAAGCGGCGCGCTCTGGGTCGCGTTCGTCTTCGCCGGGACGTTCAGCGTGAGCCAGAGCGTCGCCGTCGAAGAGGCCGACGCCGGCCTCGATAGTCTGTTGCTCGTTCCCGTCGATCGCTCGGCGATCTACGTCGGCAAAGTCGTGAGCAACACCGCGTTCACGGGGTCCGTCGCCGTCATCACGCTCGGGTGTATCGTTGTCTTCCTCGACTTTACCGTCTTGCCGGGCACGGTCCCGCTGTTGTTGCTCGTCATCGCTCTCGCGGCGTTTGGCTTCGCTGCGACCGGCGTGCTCATCGCGACGATGACCGCTCGAGCCCGGCTCAGCGATCTCCTGTTGCCGCTGTTGCTCGTGCCGCTCGTGATTCCGGTGTTGCTCGCCGGCGTCGAACTCACGCGCGCGATCTCGGAGGGACTGCCGCTGTGGCGCTGGTTCCGCCTCCTGCTGGCGTACGACGGCGTGTTGTTCCTGATCGGGATCGCGCTGTTCGAGTACGTCGTCGAGCGATAGAGCGCTTCGATCCGTTCCAGCCGATCAGTTAGCGGTGCTGGATCTTCCAACAGCTGATTGGTGGCGTCGTAACCCACCGATCGAGAACCTGAAGAACGGTAGTCTCGGAGCACTCAAGAGACTCGTTCTCTTAGAACCGAGCAATGGGTCAGAGTCTCCTCACAGTATTGTTTGGCGATCCATTCGCAGCGATGAACACGATTGGGTTGATCGCGTTCGCCCTCGTCGGCTCGTCGAAGGCGATCCGTGAGGAATTCGACTTGCTCGGAATCACTATCGTTGGTCTGGCAATGGCATTTGCTGGCGGAGCGACACGTGATCTTCTCGTGACACGGGTTCCGTTAGCACTTCAGTCTCCAACTGAGATCAGTCTGGGACTGCTTGGAGTTGGGCTAGCAATCGCGCTGAGCGCCGTCCTCACATCTCCGGATACGCATCCCATCACGATTGTCGCGGACGCGATCGGGCTTGCCGCTTTTACCACGACCGGTGCGATCGTCGCCACTGAAGCAGGGGTTTCAGTGTTTGGTGTCATCGCTATCGCAACGATCAATGCAGTAGGTGGTGGTGCGTTTGCTGATATTCTTCTGGACCGCTCTCCGTTCATCCTTTTCGATGATTTCTATGCGAGTTGTGCAGTGCTTGGCGGGAGTGCGTACTTTCTAGCAGTGGGTATCGGTGTATCCGGGAACACTGCTGCCGTATCGTGTGCGGTTGTTACTGTGATAACGCGGTTAGCTGCGGTCACGTATGACTGGACCCTTCCGACAATACAGGGATTAGGACTAGTTGAACCCTGACGTAACCTCTTTTCCCGGGACCTCTTCCTCGCTGCGCTCGTTCTACCCCTCCGGCAAACCCAGTTGATGCCGAAACGCCGCCACGGGCTGAAATCTCGCTTCGACGGACAACCGCTTGCGACGTGAGCGCTGCTGGTCAGTCTCCGTAGCGACCACTACCCGTCTAGCTGGCTGGCTCAGCGAGCCTCGAACGAAATCAACCGCGGTGAACAGGCTTTGTTCCCTCGTTGGAGAAGCCGATCCTACACTACAGGTACCGATACGCGGCCAACCCGATCGCGATGATGGCGACGAAGCCGAGACTTACCAGGCCAAGCGGAAACTCGCCGGTCCCGGAACCGCCGTCGGTCTGATCGCTGGCGACCGATTGATTGGACTCGGTGATGCTCACGGAGATCTGATCGTCAGCCTCGAGCGGCCCCGTACTCGTCACCATCGGCATCGGCGCGTCGGCTTCGACGAGGTTGTCCGAGACCTCGACCTGAGTCAGGTCGTATTCGGCAAACTGGATCGCGAGTTGCTCGACGTCGTAACCGACCGGTTTCTCGAACGCTTGGTCCTCGAGTCGGTAGAACACGTCGACGGTGGCGTTCTCCTGTGCGCCGACGGTCGTCTCGACTGTCACTGTGTCGTTTGTCCGGTTGGCCGAGGTGCGCTCGCCGTCGACCATTCCCGTGACGACCTCGGCGTCGGACGGAACCTCGAAGGAGACGTCACCGGCGAACGGTCGATCGGCGCCGTTTTCGACGGAAACCGTCTCGACGACGAACAGCCCGGTCCCGTTTTGCGTCGGTCCGACGCGCAGGAGGTGATTCACCGGCTGGCCGCCACCGAGGGTCAGCGCGTCTCGGTCCGTCGTCGGCGTCGGTAACTCGAAGGTCGTGTTCGCCGCGTCGTCGCCGGTCGAGACTGCCCGCTCGTAGGTGGCCCCGTTCGCCTCGATTTCGAGGGTGTAGACGCGATCGGGCTGGACCGGGCCGATCGTGAACGAGCCGTCGGTCGCGTTCACCTGTGTCACCTCGGGACCGTGTTGACTCGTGACAGAGATGGTCGCGTTCGAAATCGGCGTGCCGTTCTCGTCGACGAGCTCACCGTCGATCGTGTCGTTCAGGACGATGTTTGGTTGTTCACCGTCGTCGACGAGGGCGTAGTGTGTCGTGTCCTCGTGCTCGAGTTGGATGAAGTAGGTGATGGCGCCCTCGACGGACTCGTAGCTGAACGACCCGTCTTCGACCGTCGTTTCGGTCGCATTGCTGACGAGTTCGTTTCCGGGGTCCAGCGGCGCGACCGTGACCGTCTCGCCATCGGCGGAGCCGCCGTCGACGACGACGGTTCCGGAAACCGACGCAGTGGCAGTCGCGGGGACGATTAGCAGCGATACGAGGACGACGAAGCCGAGGATTGTCTTTCTCATGGGTTAGTCTGAGGTAGTTTCGGTGGCGTTCTGCTGGCGTGTGACCTGTGGCCACAGCCGGGCGAGTCCGTGTGCGGGATCGAACACGATCACGAAGAGCATGCCCACCAGCAACGCGGCGACGCTGAGCCGCATCACGATCATCAGTGGGATCTGCTTGACTGTCAGCGACACCGTCCCGTCGTCGACCGCTGCGATAACGTACGTATCGTGAGCCGGTCCGCGATCGACGAGGACGTCGCGGACTTCCATCCCGCCCTGCTGGAGGTAGCGTTCCTGGCCGGCGTTGCCGCGGGCGATCTGTTCGCCGTTCTGATACACGGTGAGTCCGACGGCGGTTCCCTCGACGCGCGTCTGGTCGAGTGCGGCCGGTGGGTTCGAGACCGGGCCGACGTTTGCTGCTTCGGTGACGACGACGCCGTCGGATTGGGACAGTTCCGGGAGGAAATCCCACATGACGGTGCCGACGCCGACGACCTGATCGCCCTCCGAGATTCCGAGTTCGGTCTGACCCGCGTTCATCACGCCGATCCAGATGCCCGAATTATCGAGCTGGATGACGGTCGCGTTCGGCCCGGCGTTTATCTGCGTCGCAGTGCCGTAGACGGGCTGTCTCGTCTCGTGGATCTCCTGTCCACGGGACGCGATCTGCTCGCTCGAGAGCGCCATGTTTTCGACGTTCGGCTCTTCGGGTCGCTGATACGAGCGGTAGTCGGACACTTCGACTGCATAATTCGACTCGGGAATCTCGTGGATGGCCGACCCCTCGATCGTCGCTTCGCGGTCGGCGTCGGCGACGACCAGCGACGACTGGGCCGTAAAGAGATAGGAGAACGTCACCGTCACCACGAGCAGGGCGAAGGCGACGTGGATCATCGTGATCCCCACCTGCTTGAGCTGGAAGTTCCGATTCGGGTTACCGGGAACGAGCTCGAGGGTTCGCTTGATGACCGTCAGGCAAACGTACGCTGCCGGCGGGAGGATCGACAGTGCGCTCGCGTTCCCGACGAGTCGATACAACAGCGCGTCGCTGCCATCGACGTTCGACAGCGTCCATGTCTCGCTGGGTACGACCAGTGCCGCGAAGACGGTCAGCAGCGAGAAGATCCCAAGCGAGAGCAGTGCGCGTCGACGTCCCTCGACGTCATAATCCATGTAGAACCCGAGGACGAGCAACACGCCGAGGACGATCGGATAGCTCCAGAGGTTGTAGTACTGCCCGCCGACCTCGACCTCGATGCCGGTCACGTAGGTGTTGAGTACGGGGAACGTCAGGCCCCAGACGGAGACGAATCCGAGCAGGCCGATACTCAGGACCGCGAGGTGTTTCAGGTTCACGCGCGAGATCCATTGCTGGGACTGCGATGTGGTCGCCGGTGTCTCGGACGCTTCCTCCGGCTCACGGAGGAGCCAGTAGCCAAGCGGCAGACCGATGCCGAGAAGCGAGGTGACCGTCAGCAACACCAGGAGTGCAGCGCCGATACCGTCGTCGGCAAACGAGTGAACGCTCCGGAACACGCCACTGCGGACGATCGCCGTGGCGTAGACGATGAGTGCGAGCGTCGCCCCGGTCATCGCGGGTGCAAGCGTCGCGTAGGTCGATCGGGAGCGATAGTTCATCACCGCGTGTAGCGTTGCCGTGAGGAACAGCCACGGGATCAACACGGCGACCTCGACAGGGTCCCACGCCCAGATGCCACCCCAACCGAGGACCCGATACGACCACAGCGAGCCAAGCACGATCGCGGCGGTAAGGAACAGCCACGCGATGCGCAGCCAGCGCGTGACGCTGCCGATCCACTCCTCGAAGAGGCCACCCTCGCCGCGAATTGTCGAAACGAAGTGGGCGACGGCGATGGCAAACGGCATCGTCAACAGCGCGTAGGCGATGAACATAATCGGCGGGTGGATCGCCATATACGGATCGATGAGCAGGGGGTTGAGTCCCGTCCCGTCGATCGGGACGAATCCCGGGTCCATCTCCGGGAACTGCGTCGAAATCGGCTTGAAGGGGCTGTCTACGACCAGCATCGCCGCAAAGTACGTCACGACCCCCATCGTGATCCCCTGGACGAGTCTCGTCTCGCGACGCTCGAGGCCACGACCGACGACGGCCCAGAACGCGACGGCAGCCGTCAGCGCCGCCCAGAGGAGGATCGAGCCCTGATTCCCCGCGTACACGCCAGTGATTCGATAGAAGAGCGAAATGTAGTTCGCAGTATTGTTCCATACGTACGCGTTCGCGTAATCGGTAGTGACGAACTGGTAGGTCAAATAGGCAAGCGCCAGACTGAGAAGCCCGGCAGTCATGCCGATCAGCGGCGTGACAGCGTCGAGATACCGCTTCTCACTCCGGAGATAGTTCCCGACGAGGAGGATCGTTGCTGTAAGACTGGTCAGCACTGCGGCGCCGATCAGCAGCGTTCCACCCATCATTGGCGTTCCCACTCCGTGAGTGCCTCATCCAGATAGCCCTGAAACGCGTCCGTCTCGGCGTAGCCGTTGATTTCGACCAGGACCTCGCCATCCGGCGTGACGGCGACGTGCTGTGGCGGATAGTTCGCGTCGTATCGCTGTTGGAGCTGCCCCGCCTGTTGACTGTTGTCCTCGAGATTCACCGCGAGGAGGACGAAGTCGTCGAGTTGCTTGAGAACATTCGGGTTGGAGTACGCGTTCGCGTTGTAGTCTTCGCAGTACGTACACCAGGTTGTCCAGAAGTAGATGAGGAGCGGCTTGTTCTCTTCGGCGGCGATCCGCTGTGCTTCGTCGATGTCGGTTCGCCACTCCGTGTCTCCGTGATACGTATGAGTGTCGTCACTCAATACTGGTGCGGCGTTCATCGAATAGTAGCCGATGCCGATCGCTGCGATGAATATCGTGATTGTAAGTACCTTCCTCGGCGAAATTGACATTTTAGTTATGATCTCCTGTGTCTCGAAGCAACGGTGGGCGCTCGAACCTAACACTAGCGTGAATTTCTGCCGACCATAAATGTTTAATCATTAGTCACTGTATTTGGCAGTATGCAGAGACGAAACCAGTCGTGGATCACAACCGGAGGTGATGTCAGGCGATGAACCGCAATCTCCTCTCGCTACTGGGGGTTGTCGTATTAATCGCCCTCGCCGGCTGTGCTGCGCCATCGGTTCCCGGTGGGCAAGCCAACGAGACATCCGAACTCCCCAAAGAGTGGCCCGATCGGAATGTCTTCGACGAAGACCTCCGGGAAGGCGAGTCGAAAGACAACTTCGCGTACCGGAACGCGACTGCCGGTGACGAGGTCCAGTTCTCCCCCAAGGAGATGAACAACTCGACGCTCCCCTCGAACGAAGAGGAGCGCGAGATGGTTCGCTACGGGCGCGAACTCATGCAAAATACCTCCCAAGCGATGCCGGAACACGTCGGCAACGAACTCTCCTGTGCCAGCTGCCACGGCGGCACTGACCCGCGCTACGGGATGACACAGGGGATGGTCGGGCAGGATATCGACATGATTCCGCTCGTGGGCACCCATGCGGACCTGCCGGAGTGGACGTCTCGGCGCGACCGAATGCGTGACTCGCGCCAGCGCCTGATGGGCTGTTTCGACCGGAGTATGAACTCCCAGAACTCGACCGAGGGGACGCCAGCCTACGACAGCCGAGAAATGCAGGCGATGGAGGCGTACATGCAGTGGCTGAGCGAAGGCGTGCCGGTGAAGGGACAGCCCTACTGGTCACACCTGAACAAGCCCGAAGGTGACGAGAAAAAGGAGATCGAAGAGGTCAACCCCGTTCGCGGTGCCGAACTCTACCTCGAGAACTGTGCGTCCTGTCACGGTGATGATGGACAGGGCATCGAGGGGAGTGCACCCGCACTGTGGGGGCCGGACTCGTTCAACGACGGTGCCGGTATGAGCCGGATGTACACCTCAGCCTCGTTTATCCGCGAGGCGATGCCGTACGGCACGCCGCATACGGTGAGCGACTGGGATGACTCTCAGGACATCGCCGGCTACATGAACGGCCACGACCGTCCCGAGTTCGTCGAGAAAGAGCAGGACTTCCCGACGTCTGGACCGCCGGAAGAGGGTATCTACTACCCACGAACGCAGGAAGAACTCGGCTACGACATGAATCCGATGCGCAAGAAACTCGAGATCGCCGGGATCCCGACGGGGACCGAATCGCTCAACGAGAGCGATATCCCCGACGACGTCGAGTACTACGACCAGCCGCTTCGAAACGAATCGATCGACGGCTAAGCCGTCGCCGATAGTCGACGCGGATCCACCGATCTCGGATCCAGCACGTTCTTTTGGCTCGTGTTACAACGTGGTGCCATGTTCGATGTGGCCGGACTCGTCGCTGTCTTCGTCGCGGGGACGCTGACTGCGCTGACGCCCTGTTGTCTCCCCATGATCCCGCCGCTTCTCGCGGGCAGTGCCGGCCACCGACTGCGACCGATCGCGATCGTCGCGGGGAGTATCGTCTCGTTTACCACACTCGGCATCATCACGTCACTACTCAGTTCCGTGACGCCGGAGACACTCAGAGTGCCCTTCGTGCTCCTGATCATCGCGTTCGGCGCGATCATGGCCGATGACGACCTTCACGACGCCTACACGACCGCTGCCTCACGGATCACTGGTCCGGCGACTCGAGTGACGAGATCCGTCGAGAACACACAGCACCCGCTCGTCAGCGGCGTCGTTCTGGGCTTGTTTCTCGGTATCATCTGGCTTCCCTGTGTCGGTCCCGTCCTCGGCAGCGTCCTCGCGTACGTTGGCACGTCCGGTGACGTGACCCGGAGCGCGACGCTTCTGTTCACGTACGGCGTCGGGTTCTCAGGCCCGTTGCTGGCTGTCGCCTACGGTGGCAAACGGGCGAGTACGCTACTCACGAATCGCGTCCGCTCGCTCGAGCGGCCCGCGTTGGTCCGCCGCGTGAGCGGGTACGCGCTCGTCGTGACGGGCATTGGCCTGTTGTTCGAACTCGATAAGGCGCTCCTGGCAGTGCTCGTCGGATAACGACTGGAAAAAAACTAAGGCAGGTGCTTTCAAGTACTGCGGTATGCGTACGTTTTCGCGACAGCTCGCATCACTCATCCGGCTGCTTCGGTGGATTATGTGGAGTCGGATCGTGAGATGGGGCGCGTTTGCGTTCGGGCTGGCCTCGCTTGCGCTCATCTTCAGCGTTGCCTCCCGAACCATGTATGGTATCGAACACGGAATCAATCTCATCGCATACTGGCACATTCCGCTGGCGTTTCTCACTGCGTCTGCGCTGTCGACGACGTTTATCGGAAGTCTGCTGTATCTCCGGTATGACGGCCGATTCTGGAATCGCCTCGCTCACAGCGGCGGCGAACTCGGCTTTCTGTTCGCGACACTGACGCTTGCGACGGGGAGTATGTGGGGGCGGGTCGTGTGGAACTCCTGGTGGGAGTGGAGCGACATCCGACTTGTCACGTTTCTGATCGTCTGGCTGATCTATGCGGGGTATCTCGCCGTCTATGCCTCAACCGAACGGGGAAGCGACGAGCGCTTCGCCGCGGTGTACGGCGTCGTCGCGTTCGTCACGGTCCCGATTACGTACACTGCCGGTCGGCTCTGGTCGCCGACGTTTCACGAACCGACGATTGCGAACTCGAGCGTGAGTGCGAACATCGATCCGATGATCCTCGGAATCTCGTTTTTCGCGCTGGCGTTACTCTATATCTACGTGCTAGCAATTCGTATCCGGCTCCACGAAATCGAAGATAAAATTACCCTTCAGAAAGAAGAGGTCCGGTAAGATGGACACTCTTCTCCTCGCCGCCTACGGGTCCGTGTTCGTGGTACTGTTCGCCTATCTCCTCTATATGCAGCGGCAGTTGCGCCGACTCGAGCGCCAACTGCAGGATCTGCAGTAAGTTCTGGCGCAGTACTCGATTGCGATCCTGCTCTCTGTCGAGCCGAGTGGTATACTGCTCGGTGGCCGAAATCGATCCGGAAAGCGGAAGCGGACTGTGACCCCGACGATCTCGAGTCAGACGGCGTCCGGACCAGTCTTGCCGGTCCGGACCTGCATCGCGTCGTCGACGGGCATGACGAAGATCTTGCCGTCGCCGGGTTCGCCGGTCTCGGCGGCTCCACGGATGGCGTCGACGACCTCCTGTGCGGGGATGTCGGCGACGACACACTCTATTTTGACCTTCTGGTGGAGGTCGACCGTGTACTCTTCGCCGCGCCACTGCCCTTTTTTGGCGGGCTGGGAGCCCCGTCCGGAGACGTTGGTGACGGTCAGCGACGGTGCGCCGACTCCAGCGAGGGCGGTTTTGATCTGGCCGAGGCGGTCGGGGCGGACGATCGCCGTGACCATCTTGATCTGTCCATCGTTCGGCTCGCCCCCATCGGTACGAATGACCTCGTCGGCGCTGCCGCCGTCGGTCGCGATGTCGGGCTGGCCGAATTCGGGGTAGGTGTCGACACCATGTTCGGAGACGTCGAGCCCGTCACGTTCGTGTGCAGCCGAGACGCGAGCCTGACCGGCCGCCTTGAACGCGTACCAGATGGCAGCTGTCGTCGCAATCGTCCAGGCGCTGATGAGGACGACACCGGTGAGTTGTGCGACGAACGCGTTCGCGACGCTGTCGACGACGCCCGGGGCGGCCACGAACGGGAACAGCAGCGTTCCGAGGATGCCCGCCGAGCCGTGAACGGGGAAGACTGCACACACGTCGTCGATCTTCAGGTACTGTTCGACGAACTCGAAGACCAGCGGTAGCTGCGCGCCAGCGAGGCCGCCGACCACGAACGCGCCCCACCACGCGGTGGTGTCGGGGACCGCCGTGATACCGACCAGGCCGGCCAGCAGGCCGTTGGCAACGTACAGCGTATCGACTTTGCCGGTCTTGAGCCAGGCGACGAGGCCGGCTCCCATCGCACCGCAGGCCATCGCGATCGTCGTCGTCATCGCGACGCGACCGAGCTGGTCGCCGAGGAAGACGCCGTTTTCCATGTCGATGATCGCCGACGTGCCGACGTTGAAGCCGTACCAGCCGAAGGCGAGGATCAGGGTCCCGAGGACGGCGAAGGTCAGCGAGTGACCGGGAATGACGTTCGCGGTGCCATCGCTGTTGTACCGATCCATCCGCGGGCCGAGCACCCACGCCGCAGTGAGACCGGCGATACCGCCCATCCCGTGGACGATCATCCCGCCTGCAAAATCAGCGAACGGCGTTCCAGTGATGGTCTCGATGTAGCCACCGGCCCACGTGAGCCCGGTGACGACGGGGTAGATGACCGCTGCCAGCAGGAACGTGTAGGTGACGTACGCGCGGAGCTTCGCCCGTCCGGCAACGGCACCCGACACAATGGTCGCGGCAGTCATCGCGAAGACCGCACCGTATAGCCAGTCCATCCAGCCGGTCGCGTCGCTCTGGAAACCGGGCGTGAAGCCGCTTCCAGCCACGACGCCCTCGACGCCGACGCCGATGAGGAAAAACACCGTCACGCCGACGCTCCAGGTCAGCAGGTTCTTCGTCAACTGGTTCGCCACGTTCTTCGAGCGCACCTGCCCCGCCTCGAGCATGGCGAAGCCGGCGTGCATGAAGAAGATCAGGAACGTGGCGATCAGGATCCACGTGTAGTTGATCGACTCCATCAGCAGCTCGGTCTCAGCCTGCAGGAGCGTCGCGTCCATCAGGCGCTCACCTCGTGGTTCCACGCACTGCATTCCCTATCGATCAGACGATCGTGCTTTTCCCTCGCAATCTTCACCGCGTTCGTGTTCCAAATCACGTTTTGACTCGTTGCTCTTGCACAATTTAAGGTTTAGTGTTGTTGTTCGTCCAGAATACGGGCTGTAATAGGCTCGTATGCCCAAAGCTTAGTTAAGTATAATGTGTATAAGGTACTCATCGACGGGGGACGATTCCGCGCGGCAGTTATATTCTACGGATTTGTCAACCCCTGTCGATCGTCGATGCGACGTTCTGTGGGAAACCTGTCGGTCATCGCCCGCTGTGGAGGGGCGTCTCGGGGTCCTGTCGCTTGCGCGCGGCAGATATTGCCCCCGCACGCTGTCGGGTCGATCGGATGTTGACATTCGTCTACATGCCGGTCTCGAGTACTCACAGACGATCGATTCAAAAGCAGTACCGCCGCCAGTCGTCACACTACAGCTGTGGCGCGACGTCTTCCGCGAAGTAGGTCAGAATCAGGTCCGCACCGGCCCGTTTGATCGACAGTAGCGACTCGAGTGCGACGGCCTCGAGATCCAGCCAGCCCTTCTCTGCGGCGGCATGCAGCATGGCGTACTCGCCGGAGACGTTGTAGGCCGCGACGGGGTGGTCGAACTCTCGTCGGATAGCGCTGACGACGTCGAGATACGGCAGGGCGGGCTTGACCATCATGACATCAGCGCCCTGCTCGGCGTCAAGTCGGACCTCTCGTAGCGCTTCCCGGGCGTTCGCGGGGTCCATCTGGTAGTGCCGTCGGTTCCCGAACGAGGGCGCGCCGTCGGCGGCGTCCCGGAAAGGACCGTAAAACGCGCTCTCGTACTTGGCCGCGTAGCTCATAATGGGGACGTGCTCGAATCCCGCTTCGTCTAACGCCGATCGGATCGCGCCGACCATGCCGTCCATCATCCCGCTCGGAGCGATCATGTCAGCACCCGTACGGGCGTGGGAGGTAGCGATCTTCTCGAGCGCTGCGAGCGTCGCATCGTTGTCGACGGTCATCGTCGGCTCACAGGCGGGGCCGTCCTCGAGGGCGTCGCCACGCAGTTCCTCCTCGAGTGGCCCGCAGTGGCCGTGATCGGTATATTCGCAGAGACAGACGTCGGTGATGACATAGGCGTCGGTCTCGCTCGTGACCTGGCGCAGCGACTCCTGGATGACGCCGTCGTCGGCCCAGGCGCGGGTTCCATCGGGATCTTTCGATTCCGGGATTCCGAACAGCATGACGGCCTCAACGCCGGTCTCGAGGACTTCCTCGACGCGGGCGACGGCGTCGTCGACCGGTACCCGCTCGTGGCCGGGCATCGACTCGATGGGGACGCGCTCGTCGGTCGTGGCGTCGACGAAGACCGGTGCGATCAGATCAGTCGGCTCGAGGCTCGTCTCGCTGACGAGGTCGCGAACCCGGTCCTGCCGAAGTCGTCGCGGACGATGTGTGAGATCCATACTGGGGTTACTGACGGAACGTGCAAAAGCAGTGCGTTCGTACTCGTCCGAGGCTGCTGCCCCACTCGAGTGCCGACCAACTTCAAGTGAGGTGAGTACGCACTTTTAAGTGCGCGTCTCTCATCTACCATGTTAGTCATGGCTATCGATCCACAGTTCACCGAGAACCGGGAACAGGTCGACGAACACAACGGACATTCGGTCTGGGGCCCCGTCGACGAACCCGAAGAACTCGGGATTCACGGCACGCACGTCGCGGTCGATTTCGACATCTGTCTAGCCGACGGAGCCTGCGTCGAGGACTGTCCGGTCGATGTCTTCGAGTGGGTCGACACGCCGGGTCACCCCGAAAGCGAAGAAAAGGCCGACCCTGCGAACGAAGCACAGTGTATCGATTGTATGCTCTGTGTCGACGTCTGTCCGGTCGACGCAATCGACGTCGACGCCGGTCGAACGGCGTAATTACTCGGCCCGATCGACGTCGACTTTCTCTTTGAGGCTCTCGAGCCCATCAGCTTCAGCGAGCTCCTGTAACCGCTCGCGGAAGTGTTCCTCGCAGAGACCGACTTTCAGTCCATCGGACTCGGCTGCGAAGGCAGCTTCGCGGTCACAGTAGTGGCAGTTCATACCCGCCCGTACGGACCACGACGCATTGAACCCTCCGCTCGCGGTCAGTTGGTACCGTCGGCTGTCAGCTCGAGGCGCTCGTAGGCCCCCCGGGAGAGCCCGTCGATACCGAGGCGCTCGTCGTGTGCGTCACTGCCGCCGGTGGCGAGCAGATCATGACGCTCGAGCGTGCGCTCGACTGGCTTGCGGTCGACGTCGCGGCCGTACGGATACTGGAGTTCGACGGCATCGAGATCGGCGGCCAACGCGAGTGCCTGCTCGGGATCGCGGTAGCGCAACGGATGGGCGAGCGAGACAAGCCGACACGATTCGGCCAATGCCGCCCGCCCGCGCTCGAACGATGGGACCTCACGGGGGACGTAACACGGACAGTCGGAGCCGATGAGGTGATCGAACGCGTCCTGATAGTCGTACTCGAGTTCGGGATGGGCGTCGATCGCCCGCGCGATGTGTGGCCGTCCGAACCCGCTGTCTATCGTCACCCCGAGATCGACGCCCAGCCGCGATTCCACGCAGTCGACGATGGCCCGCCCGCGCTCCATGCGGTTTTCCTGGATCGACTCGAGGATCGCCTCGAGCTCTGCATTCGGCTCGAGGCCATACCCCAGCAGATCGATCCGCTGGGAGGCGTCGGTCCCGACCCGCAGTTCGATCCCGTGAATGAGCGTCACACCGTCGCGTTCGACGACCGGCCCGTCGAACGGCTGGACCCGGTCGTGGTCCGTCACGGCGACGACGTCGACGCCGTCACGGAGCGCGACTTCGGGGACCGCCTCGAGTGGGAGGCTCCCGTCCGAGCGCGTGGTGTGGACGTGTAAATCCGCGTATGGCATACTGTACCCGAACAGGGCCGCTCCTAAAGGCGTTTCTCCGGGGCTGTGCCCGACCGTTGCCCGAATTTCATGTCTGTCATCTATCTACTAGGCATAATAGGTCCCTAGTGACACTAGGAAACATGCATGGACAATGTTTATAATCATCGTTCACGGATAATAGGGCGTAATGCTGCTCAATGGCACCGGCGACGTCATCGACGACCACGAGTACCCCGCCACGACCGAGGAACTGATCGACGAATACGGGGACCGGACCCTCGAACTCCCCAACGGGTCCGAAACGGTTGGTGACGTACTCGCCCGCCTCGAGTCCGAAACCTTCGAGCATCCGGAAGACGCACGTCTCGCCGTCTACTCCGCTGTCAGCGACAAGGCCGTCGGCCGCGTCGGCTACAGCGACCGCGATCCGACACCGGTCGGCAGTCCGTACTCGCCCGACGCCGTTTCCTTCTAAGACCGAAGTTTTTCACTCTCGGGTCGGCCTCCGGCCGACCGCTCGAGCAAAAAAATTCGATTAAAAAAGGCCGAGCGCGCCGACGGCGCGCTCGGTACAGCCACTTGCACTCCACTGGCGGAGGTGTCAACTGTTGATCTCCGCGAGCGAACGTAGTGAGCGAGCGGGCCGACGACTGATGTGAGCGAGCAATGCGAGCGAACGGAAGGAGGAGTGCTTTTATACTAAATTTTGCCGAGGGCCGCGAAGCGGCCCGCAGAGCAAAATTTAGAAGGTGTCTATTACCGGAATCCCGACCGTCTCGAAGTCGGTCATCGCCTCGAGTTTGTCGGTGACATCCTCGAGGCCGATCGTCTCGGAGACGACTGTCTCGGGCTCGAGTTTGCCGGTCGAGACCATCCGGAAGATCTCGTCGTAGCGGGTCGGCGGCATGCCAAGCGAGCCGATGAACTCGATCTCCTGCATGACCATCGCGTCGGTTGGCAGGGAGACCATCCCCTGTTCGTCCTGGGTCGTGAGTCCGACCTGAATGTGCTGGCCGTGTGCGTCGAGGCTGGAGACCGAGTTCTGACAGGTGGTCGCGATGCCGAGTGCGTCCATCGAGACGTTTGCGCCACCGTTCGTGATCGCCTGCACTTCGCCGGGGACGTTGTCAGCGCCCTCGGCGTTGACCGTCTCGACGGCCCCAAGTTCGCGGGCTTTCTCGAGTTTGTCGTCTTTGAGATCGACCGCGACGACGTTCGCGCCGAGTGCGTCGGCGATGTGCACTGCCGAGAGGCCGATGCCGCCACAGCCGTGGATCGAGACCCAGTCGCCCGCACCGATGTCGGCGCGGTGGGCCAGCGCGTGGAACGAGGTCATAAATCGACAGCCAAGCCCGGCCATGTCGACCGACGAAACGCCGTCGGGTAGTGTCACGAGGTTGTGATCGGCGACGGGGACGTGGACCTGTTCGGCGAACGCACCCTGAACCGTCTCGATGAATCCCAGTGGCATCACGTTCTCACAGATGTTGGAGTGGCCACGCTGACACCGCGGACAGGTCCCGTCACCGAGGTTAAAGGGAATCGCGACGTGGTCGCCTTCGTCGACCTCCTCGACCTCGTCGCCGACGGCAACGACCCGACCGGCGGGCTCGTGGCCGAGGATCTGTCCCGGCTGGGTCTCGAGGCCGAGCCAGCCCCAGTCGCCCTGCCAGCCGTGCCAGTCGCTTCGGCAGACGCCGCAGGCCTCGACTTCGACGACCGCGCCGTCCGGGGCCGGGTCCGGCGCGTCGACGTCTTCGATCGAGAGTGGCTCGCCGTGTGCCTCGAGGACTGCTGCACGCATGTCTATGTGTGACTATAGCATGTTACAAATACGTGCCTTCTCGTCGCACTGGCTGACAGTTGGTGGGGCCAAGCCGGTCGAAATCGCCGCGTCCGATCAGTCTATGGCTGTCAGTACATTGTCCAACTCGAGCGGCACCGCTCCCTTCCGGTAGCCTTCGACGTGGCCGTTCGGTCGGGTACGGTAGACGACGGCGGGGCGGTGGCGCACGTCGGGTTGTTCGCCGCGGACGGCAGCCCACTCGTCGTCCCGGAAGCTCGAGCAGTCGACGAACAGGGTTGCGCCGCCGCCGTGGTCGGCCAGTTGGCCGTTCGTTTTGGTCTCGGCAGTCTCGCGGACGGCGGCGACGGGGCCGGTGGCGGCGCGGGTGCCTGGCGGCTGTGGTCGGGTGACCTCGACGAGGACGTTGGTGTCGTCGGCTTTGGCTCGGAAGTCGAGCGAGTGGCCGGTCGTGACCTCGATCTCTGGGACGATGTCGTAGCCGGCGTCAGTGAGGTGTTTCGCGGCGATGAACTCGGCCATCGCAGCGCTCATCCGGACGCGGTCGACGTGGTCACTGGTGCCGAGTTTCCCCGACATGACGTGTCGATACTCGTCTAGAACGCCGGTCGACAGGAACTCCTCGAAAAACTGGGTCGTCTCCTGGTGGTCGGCGTCAGGAAAGCCCGCGGCGTGGTCGCGGAAGAACGCGCGGGTGGAGTCGCGACCGTCTTTGGACATGAACACGGGCAGGAAAAACCACGAGATGTGGGGGTAGTCCGCGAGCCAGGGGGACCGCTCGTGGAGCGTCGCGGTCAGTTCCCGCTTGGCCCATCGTGCGACGTGGTGGGGGACTTCCCGCCAGCCGAACTTGTCGGTTTTCCACAGCGCGGACGGTGTTTCGGTGTTGCCCATCCAGTAGGCATCGCCGTCGGTGCGCGCAAAGAGAGCGACGTCGCCGTTTTGCATCTCGAAGCGGTGTGCCTGCCAGTCGCCGCCGATCTTGAACCAGGGCGTGACGGATTCTGCGCCGATGTTTGACTGCAGCGGCTGGAGGATCTCTTGGTGTACGCGCCCGTCGCTCCAGGACTGGGGCGAGTAACGAAAGCGAAGCGGCCGTGCCACGATCACCTCTAGGGTGTGCGGGTGCATATATCGTTCGCTGTGTCCCACCTGCGTGGATGCACTCGGACTGGGGCTCACACTCGAGTAACTCGTTTCCACCCTGGTCGACGTGATCTGCCACCGGGTGTGTACGACCGTTACATTAATAGTCGCGACGCCCGTACCATGTTGGTACTTACCATGTCAATGGGTGCCTATGACGAAGACGAGCACGAGCGCCGCGAAAAGCAGGCGTCGACGGTCGACACGGACTTCGACGACGAGCGGACGATCTATCACGGTGAGGTCGAGTACGACGCCGGCGATTCCGCCGAGGACCTGCTCGATACCTTCGAGCAGATCAAGTCGAACTAACGGTGGTCGGGAGACGCCACTCCCCTCGCTTTCTTCCGTCCCTGAACGACGATCGAGAGCGTCGCAACGACCGCAACGGCGACGACGTGACCGACGACCGCGACGAGTAACACCTCGTGATCCGCGACGAGCGGCACTAACAGCAACTGCACCGCTGCGAAGCCGACGTTGATCGCGTCGATGCGCTGGTACGCGCGTGTCGGGCCCGGCTCGAACGCGTAGGTGATCGCCCGCCACAACCCGACGACGCTCGCCCACCAGCAGGTCCCGATCCGATAGACCACATCCCAGAGGACGAGCAACGCGAGGCTGATCGCAAGCGCCGGCGGGTCGGCTCCGAACAGATCAACCAGTAGTGACGACCCGGCTTTGCTTCCCTGCGGATCGACGACGAACAGATAGGTGACGAGTGCGACGAACGCGACCACGCCGAGGACGACATCGATGCTCGAGCCGAACAGCAACCGTCGGTACGCCGTCGGTGTCGGCAGTTCGCGAACGGCCCGGCTGAACCGCAGCATGAGCCAGCTGCCGACCGTCGCGACGACGACGGCGACCGTGCCGGGGACGACCGCCGCCCAGAGATCATACATGGCCGCGACGACGACGACCGCTGCCTCGAAGCCCACAAACTGCAGCCCGATTGCCGTCCGGCTCGAGACGTGAACGCCGGGAATCGTCCCGAGCAGACTCTCGTAAACCCATGTTTCGCCGTACTCCAGTGATCCCGTCATTTCCCGCCTCGCTCCGCTGGGGCTGTCGTCTCGGCGCGACCGACGCCATCAGTGTCGTCCGACTCGCGACCGACGGCTCGTCGAACCGCCACGTCGAACGGCGTCAGCTCGAGGTCGACCAGCCGTTCGAGCCGATCGTCCGTGACGACGACGCGGTTGCGCACGCCCTCGATCAACGGGTAAGCGACCTCCCTGGGAACGTCGGTGACGAGCCCGACCCAGTGTGCCGAGAGCCGTGGGCTCAGGACCGGCACGGAGAGAATGATCGGGCGGCGACCGGTCGCGATCTCGGCGGTCTCGAGCAGCATCTCGCGGTAGGTGAGTACGTCCGGGCCGCCGATCTCGTATGTTTCGCCGGCCGTCTCGGGTCGCTCTAAGACCGCCAGACAGTACGCGATCACGTCGTCGATCGCGATCGGCTGCGAGTCGGTGTCGACCCACTGTGGCGTGATCATCACCGGGAGCCGCGTCGCGAGCTGGCGGACCAGTCGGAAACTCGCGCTGCCGTCGCCGATGATAATCGCCGCCCTGAGGACGGTCACGTCGGCGCTGCCCGCCTGCAGGAGCGTCTCGACCTCCCGGCGCGAGGCGAGGTGACTCGAGAGCGTCTCGCCCTCGTTCCCGAGTCCGCTGAGATAGATCACTCGCTCTACGCCGGCGTCGCTCGCGGCCCGTTCGAAGTTCCGTGCGGCGCGTCGATCTCGCTCGGCGAAGTCGCCGCTGGCTCCCATCGCGTGAATCAGATAGTAGGCGACGTCGACGTCCGCCAGCGCGGCCTCGAAACTGCCCGGCTCGAGGACGTCCCCTTCCACGACGGTGACGCCGTCGGGCGGCTCGTAGCTCGCGGCGTCTCTCACGAGGACCGTCACGTCGTGGCTCGTCTCCGCGAGGAGGGCAGTCACGAGCCGCCGGCCCACGAACCCGGTCGCTCCCGTTACCAGTACGCGCATACCGTCCATTCGGACCGGACGGGCTTAACATCACTCGAGGGTATCCCAGCCCGGCGTTTCGGGCGCACCGCGCTCGCGCTCGACGGCGTCGGCGACCGCCGGCGACGGGATCGCCTCGCCGGCCGCCCGGCAGCGCTCATACCAGTCGCGGATGGCGGGACCGACCCACGAGTCCGCTGTAGACTCCGAGTTAGGACCGCTGTCCTCGAGTATCGTCGCTTTCGCCTGCTCGTAGTGATGGTCGGAAATCGCGAGCGTTCCGGGGCTCGAGGCGGCGGCAACGGCGATCGTCTCAGCACGGTCCCGGCGGGTGAGCTCGCCGGCTGTGGCCCGCTCGACGATTCCCTCGAGGGCGGCCGGTCGCGGATGACAGAACAGTTTCGTGCCGATCGCCTGCGAGCCGAGTAACAGGCCGTCGGGTTCGTCGTGGTCGGTCTCGAGCAGCCGGTCACCGCCGAAGGCAGCTTCGACGCGCTCGCATTCGGTTTCGTGTGCGAGTGCGAGGTTGTGTTCGGGATACGCGCCACACTCGGCGGGAAACAGCTCGTCCCCGTGGATTCGACACTGCAGCGTCGTCGGATCGAGGAAGACGCAGGTCGGCAGCCACGTCGGCTCGTCGCGGCCGAACGGGGCCACCGGCTTCGGCGGCTTCCGGAGCCCGACGAAAAAGGCTGGTCGGCCCGCGACGGCGGCGACGGTGTAGCCGTCGATATCGACACCCTCCGCGTCGTCACGGGCGTGCCAGAACCGCGGGGTCAGTACGTCGCCCATCCCCGCCTCGAGAAACGCCCGCACCTTGTCGCGGGTCAGCGCCACGAACGTGGGATCGTCGTCGAGTGGGTCGCGGGACGTGTCGTTCCCGTCGCTGCCTGCGAACGGGTCGTGCCGCCGGTGTTCGTGCTCGTGTTCGTCGGCAGCGTCTCGAGTGACACTGTCGTCATCACCGAGCAGCCTTCGCCAGTCCAGACAACAGCCCGCACAGCCCTCGCAATTCACCTCCATATGCGGCGCTACATCACTGTGGCCTATAATCGTGATGCGGGTACTTGCGACCTCGCCTCGAGCGAGCCAGCACCGCCGCTCGGGCGAACGGCTTTCACCGTGCGACACTCAGGCACTGGTATGTCGAAAGCCTCCTGTGATGGCTGTGGCCGTACGGTCACGATTTCGGGCGGAATCGCCAATCTCTGGTCGTTCGGGACCGACGCCGGCACCGTCGGGACCGCGATGACGCTGGACCTCGAGGACGGCACTTCGCATCTGCTGTGTTATCCGTGTCTCGAGGCACTGCCCGACTATCCGACCGCCGAGGACGTCGAGCGACTCGAACAGGTCGACGATGAGACGTCACAACTCAGTCCACGCTAACAGGTCGTGACAGGGTGTAGAGAGGATTGTGACGGCACCGTCACACTGCGTCGGAGCGTGTCGCTTCGCGACCGCAGCAGACAGCCACAACCACAGGGAACCGCAACCGCGAGCGGAAGGGGTGGGATTTGAACGCCACGGGGCAAAGTGCCGCCGCGGAACCAGGTGGCACCGCGGTGCTCTACCGCTGAGCGACCCTTCCACACGTCAGTGCGACGGCGGGTTCCGTATTTGTAATCGGCCGACTACCGTTCCCGGCATCGACGGCTCTGATCCGTAGGCGGCTGATACCGACGGGTAGCCGCCGGTTTCATCGACGGTGAGCGGTCGTCGTGGCAGGGCCGATTCACAACGAACGCGACGGTCCGCAGCTTTTAGGACGTGGCCGCGCCGTGAGACGAACGGTGAATCCCGAGCGGCTCTTCGAGGAGTTTCCCGCGCCGAGTTACCGCGGGGCACAGGAGCAGGCACTGCGTGACATTCGCGACGCTTTCGCAGCCGGCAACGACGTCGTGCTCGTTCGCGCGCCGACGGGTAGCGGCAAGTCCCTGCTCGCTCGCGCTGTCGCCGGCTGTGCCCAACGGGCCGACGAAGGTGACCCGAGCGATGCTACGGGTGCCTACTACACGACGCCACAGGTCTCGCAGTTAGACGACGTGGCGGCCGACGATCTGCTGGCCGATCTTAACGTCATCCGCGGCAAATCGAACTACACCTGCATCCTGCCCGACGAGCGCGAGACGCCAGTCAACCAGGCCCCGTGCGTACGCGAGCGGGGCTACGACTGCGCCGTCAAGCATCGGTGTCCGTACTTCTCCGACCGGGCAATCGCGTCGAACCGCGAGATCGCGGCGATGACGCTTGCTTATTTCATGCAGACCGCCGGCAGCGAGGTCTTTCGCAAGCGCGACGTCGTCGTCGTCGACGAGGCCCACGGCCTCGCCGAGTGGGCCGAGATGTACGCGACGATCCAACTGGGGCCACGAACCGTCCCCTTCTGGGACGAACTTCGCGTTCCCGAGATCGACTCCATCGAGCGCGCTGCCCGCTACGCCGACAATCTGGCAGGGACCTGCGAACGCCGAAAAGACGAGTTGCTCGCACAGGAGACGCTTTCAGCCGCCGACGTCCGCGAACGCGATCGGTTACAGGAACTCATCGGCGAACTCGAGTGGTTCGTCTCGGACTACCGCGATCCGCACAGTCCGACGACATGGCTGGTCGACCAATCAGAGCCCCGCACTCGCGACGCTAGCGCCGACGACCCCGCAGGCGGCCCGCTGACGATCAAGCCGATGAACCCCGAAAAGTACCTCCAGCACACCGTCTGGGATCGGGGCAACAAGTTCGCGCTGCTGTCGGCGACGATTCTCAACAAGGCCGCGTTCTGTCGGCAGGTCGGCCTCGAGCCCGACCGAGTCGCCTTGGTCGACGTCGAGCACACCTTCCCCGTCGAGAATCGCCCGCTGTACGACGTGACACAGGGGAAGATGACCTACGACCAACGCGACGAGACAACGCCGAAGATAGCGCGGATGATCGTCCGGCTAATGGCCCACCACCCCGACGAGAAGGGGTTGATCCACGCCCACTCCTACGACATTCAGGAGCGCCTCGCCGATCTCCTGGCCGACTTCGGCGTCGGCGACCGGATTCAAACCCACGACCGCGACGGCCGCGACGCCGCACTCGAGGAATGGAAAGCCAGCGACGAACCAGACGTCTTCCTCTCGGTGAAGATGGAGGAAGCCCTCGATCTCAAAGGCGACCTCTGCCGGTGGCAGGTGCTCTGTAAAGCTCCCTTCCTCAACACTGGCGACTCGCGGGTGGCCCACCGGCTCGAGGAGGGACAGTGGGCGTGGTACTACCGGACGACGCTGCGGACGGTGATCCAGGCCTGCGGCCGGGTCGTCCGCGCCCCCGACGACTACGGCGCGACGTATTTAGCGGACTCGAGTCTGGTCGACCTGTTCGAGCGCGCGCGGACGGACATGCCTGACTGGTTCGCGGCGCAGGTCGATCGCATGACCGCGCCTGACCTCCCCGCGTTCGATCCGCAGGCAGCACTCGGCGGTGCTACGAGAACAGCACGATCGGAGGGTGCGTCGCGCTCGAGCCGCGCCAGTGAGGTGGACGCCGGACATGACGATAGAACCTCGTCGCGATCGCGACGGTCGCAGCGATCGTCCCGGTCCAGTCCGCTGGCGGATGTCTGGGATACCGACGAGTGATACGGTCTACTGTCAGTCATTGCCGGTGCAACCGCGACCGCCCTGCGGTCCCACCGGTACATCGTTACAGCAAACCGTATGACGGCCGATTCGCGGTGGACCAGTCCCGTCGTGGACGAATAGGCATGACCTCGACGCCGGTCCACCGACGCCGCCGTCGGTTGAGTCGAGATGTCCAGCGGTCAATTATCTGTCTCGCGTAACATGTTGCACGGCATGCAACAGTTCGGTAGAACTGCTGTGAGAAGGATCAGGGGAGCGACTCGAGCGTCTCGCCGGTCACGTGCCGAGCGTCATCTCGAAGTCCGCTGTACCGATCTGTCACCCACTTCCGAAGCCGGTCGTTCGGACCCTCGAGGGCGACGACGAGACGCCCCTCGTCGTACGCATGCAGGAGCGTCCGGTTCTCGCCGAGTGTCAGTCCGAGTGACGGTGCGTCCGGCGCGGCGTACAGTTCGAACGCGTCGCTCTCGAGTGACGCACGCAACCGCTCGGGAGACTGTCTCATGACGGCTCGAATGGCTGCCTCCTCGACGACGAACTCCGTCGGCGTTCCCGCGTCGGCGATCGAGTCGTGGACAGCCAGCAGTTGCCGGGTAAGCACCGGTGTGGCGATCCGCAGCCGCGCTCTCTTTCCGGCCGGCTCGAGGGCTGCGAGCCGGTCGCCGTACCACTCGAGGGGATACTGTGGGTTCGTCTCGGTCGGCGTCGCCAGCCGTGCCTCGCACAGCCACTCGAGATCGAGCTGTGCAGCCGCTGCACCGGCGTGGGTACAGAACGGCTCGAGTCGCTCGAGGGTTTCGAGCCGGCTCCGTGCGTGCTCGTACGTTCGCAGTGCCAGCGCGCCGATCGCGGTCGCTTCGTAGCCGCCGTCGACGCGCCGTGCCCAGTCGCGTTTGACTAGCTCGGAGAGCGTCCGGTGGACGGTCGTCCGGGAGACGTCGGCGACCGGAACCAGCTCGGCCGGCTGGGCGGTGCCATCGACGAGTCGCTCGAGAATCGTGGGCCGGACGGTCGAGCCGGAGAGATAGCGGAGCGCTCGTGCTGACTCGTCGGCCATCTAGTTGATGAATTGACCAGTCTCCAGTAAACCCTTACGATTGACGGGCCCCTGTCACGATTCGGGCCCTAGAAGATGGCTGTCGCGCCCCAGGCCACCATCGAGGACACCATGAGGAACGCGAAGACGAGCGCAATGACCTGATTCTTGTCCATAGTCGACGACAGCAGGCCCGCAAGTATCAATGTCACGACCGGAGGGACCACTTAGTCGAAGCGGGCGTCGACGACGACGTGTGTGACGCCGGCACTGTGGCTTTTGACCCGCCGCTTCTCGAGGATCTCGAGGTCGCGGTCGGCCGCGTCGGCGGCTCGCTCGAGTCGCTCGAGCGGTCGCTCCCAGAGCCGCGACTCGGGCGTCGCCTCGTGGTAGTGGACGACGCCGCCGGGTACCAGTGCCTCGAGCGCGTCGGGGAGAAACTCGTGTGCTTCGTCGGTTCGCGTGCCCTCGCCCCCGCTGTCGCCATCCGAACTCCCGTAGTAGCCCATGACGACGCGATCGGCCTCGAGGTCGCCGGTCAGGTCGCGACAGTCGGTCATGTAGGCATCGATCCGGTCACTAACGTCGTTGAGCATGGTGTTCTCGAGCAAGTAGCGAAACGCCGTCGGGTTGAGTTCGGCCGCAGTCACCCGTGCACCGGCCCGCGCCAGCGGCAGTGTGAAGTAGCCGATGCCGGCGAACATGTCGAAGACGCGCTCGTCGTCGCCGACGACCTCGCCCATCCGGGCGCGTTCGGCCTGATTGCCCGGTGAGAACATCACCTTCGCTGGATCGAGGCCGTACCGCGTTCCGTGCTCGGTGTGAATCGTCTCCGTGTCCGTGTCCCCGGCGAGCAGCCGCGTGCGGGGCTCGCGGTAGGTGCCCGCTGTGCCGTCGTTTGCGATCCCCTCGTCGGCCAGCACGCTGTCGGCCTCGCCGTGGAGCTCGAGCAGGGCCTCGCCCACCGCCGTCTCGTCGGGGCAGTCTTCGGGAACGGTCACGAGGATCACCGAGCCGATCACCGCCCACGAGCCCGGGGCCGACTCGAGATCGTCGTCGCTCCAGCCCCGCTCGGCCAGCAGGTCCTCGAGATCGGGATTCCGGGGCTCGGGCTCGAGTTGTCGAACGACCTCCCGGACCTCCGTCTCCACCGGAGGCTCCGTGACAGGCAGGGCGACCCTCTCGGGGCCCTCCTCACGCACGCGCCGCGACTCGTCGTAGACGCCCTCGGCGCGCAGCGACTCGATGGCTGCCTCCGTCCGCGGTTTGTCGACGATCGCTGCCAGCGGGGCGTCGGCAGCTGCACGCTCGAGAACGGCGTCGGCGGCCGGCTCGAGGTCGGGATCCGTCTCGCTTACGGACCCGTCGTCCGCGTCCTCAGTCATCGCGCTCGTCGGGCAGGATGTGCAGTCCGGCTCGGCTCTTCAATACAGGCACCGTCTCGGCCTCGGGATCGAAGTAGTCCGGCCGTGCGACGGTTTCCGCCTGGAAGGTCTCGGGATCGAGGACCTGCACGGCGTTGTCGTCTTCGACGGTGACGACCGTCGCTTCGGTCGCATCCTCGAGTTCGCCGAGTTTCCGTGCGTCGGGCGAATTCCCCTCCTCGTAGCTCGCCTCGTAGCGCTCGCCGGTCGTGACGCGGACGCCCTTGAGGTTCCCGTGGGCGCTGCGGACGAGGACGGGACCGCCGTCGTCGTCCGCGAGGTCGATGACGTCGCCGGGCGTGTACGGCGGCAGGCGGACGGCGAAGGTGACTCGATAGACCTCGTTTCCGTCCTCGTCTTCCGTGACGAGGGTTTCGGCGTCGTTGACGGTGCCGCCGAACTCCTCGATCATCTTGTTCGAGATCTTCTTGCCGATCTTGTTGGTCGAGACCTTGATGTTCAGTCCGTCGTCGGTCTCGCCGACCTCGGTAACGAAGGCGTTGCGGTCGCCCGTCGCTTCCATGTCCGCGACGGTCTGATTTGCAATCTCCTTTGCCCGATCCATCTCGTCGCTCGTGGGGGTTCGGTCCTCGGCGCGGATCTGGACGATGCTGGCGTAGTAGTCGCCGGCGATTCGCCCACACCGCGTACAGGTCTGGCGAGCGATCTTGACCGGGACCGTCACCTGTTCGTCGACTGGCGTCCCGCGAACGACGCCCGTGAAATAACAGTGCATCCGGATCGTGTTCTGGTCGACCTGTTCGGGATCGATCTGCCAGGCGACGTCCTCGACGTCGACGTGGACGGCGAGCGCCTGGCTGACCTCCTCGATGGCGATGTCGGTGTAGTCTTCCGCACCGACGTCGACCCACCGGTTGCCGCGGTAGATCGCCCCACACTGCGAACAGACGCGAACGTCGATCCGGTCCGGCGCGTCCACGAAGTCGAAGTCCTCGAAGTAACACGAATCGCAGAGTTCGACCTCCGCACCGGGCCGCAACGGATCGTTCGCGTCGCTCGCCGACCGTTCAGGCACCGCGTCCCCACACCGGGGACAGAACGCACGCGACTCACTCATTGCCCTCGTTTGGAATCTCGGGGAGTTAAGCGACGCGCTCTGCTCGGTTGCGCTGCATTCGTTCACTCGAGACGGCGAAGTCGGGTCGGCGAATGCGGCAGACGCTCGTCAGACGGTCGCTCCACTCGAGCGCGTCAGACGTGACTTCGTCACACGGTCTCCATCCGAAACGAAGGGGTTCGATTGTCGAGGCGAGAACCGGAGCCTCACGGCGGGTCCGGTGGTGATACTTATTCCGTCGCGTCCCGTACTTGACGATATGAACTGGCAGGCGGACTGGGGGCTGCGTCTTCGGATGTTCGTGACGATGTTTCTGTTGTTTGCGCTGTACATCGTCTTCGCCGGCGTGATCACCGCCTACGTCGGCGGTGGGCTGTTCCTCTTCGCGCTCATGTTCGGCGGCTTCTCGCTCGTCCAGTACTACTTCAGCGACACGCTCACGCTGCGGAGTATGGGCGCGAAGACGGTCTCGCGCGACGAGTATCCGCAACTGCACGCCTCGATCGAACGGCTCTCACAGCAGGCCGACCTCCCGAAACCAAAAGTGGCGGTCGTCGACTCGAGCGTGCCAAACGCCTTCGCGACCGGCCGCAACCAGAAAAACGCGGCCGTCTGCGTGACGACCGGACTGCTGCACACGCTCGAGCGGGACGAACTCGATGGCGTCCTCGCACACGAACTCGCCCACGTCAAGAACCGCGACATGATGGTGATGACGATCGCCTCCTTCCTCTCGACGATCGCCTTTATGATGGTGCGCTGGGGGGCCTTTTTCGGCGGTGGGCACGGCCGTGGCCGGCAGGGCGGGGGCGGCGGCATCGTCGTCGCGATTCTCGTCTCGTTAGTCGTCTGGATCATCAGCTACCTGCTCATTCGGGCGCTCTCGCGGTATCGCGAGTTCGCCGCCGACCGTGGCGCGGCCGCGATCACCGGGAACCCGTCGGCGCTGGCCTCCGCGTTGCTGAAGATTTCGGGCCAGATGGACAAGGTCCCCAAAGACGACATGCGCGAGGAGGCCGAGATGAACGCCTTCTTCATCATCCCGATCAAGTCCGGCGTCGTCGGCCGACTCTTCAGCACGCATCCGCCGACTGAACGGCGCGTCGAACAGCTCCGCGATCTCGAGCGCGAAATGCAGTCCTTCTAAGGGTTCCCGGCGCTCACAGGACCTATGGGACTGCTGGACGGACTCCGCGCCATGCTCGGGATGCGCGCCGAGACTGACGCCGGACGCGACGCCGACCCCGACGACCTTTTCGGGATGAGTACCGCCTACCTCACGATGGAGGCCGATCTGGGCTACGAGTCGCTCGGCGTGGGCGCACTCTGCTTTTCGGGCGTCGACTCGGCCGACTTTCGGGACGCCGTCGACGAGGTCGAAGCGATTCTGGAAGCCGGCCAGGAGGAGACCGGCACCGACTTCTCGGTCACGTCGGACGACCACGGCTACCACTGGGTCGTCCTCGCGGACGACGATCCGGAAGACCTCATTACGAGCATGCACTTCGCCGCAGACACGTTCATCGAACACGGCTACGGCTCGCGGTTGCTCGCGGCAGTGTTCGCGTACAGAAACCGCGACGGCCCCGCCTACTGGATTTACTCCTTCCGACGTGGCCGCTTCTATCCGTTCGTCCCGCGAGCCGGTCGGGAACGCGATTCGAGTACGGAGTTTACCCTCGAGTCGGCCTTAGACGGTGAACTCGAGATCGAACGTGAGAAAGAGTACTGGTACCCGCTCTGGCCCAGCGAGGGCGGGACCCATCCTTGGGAGTGAGGACGGTTCCGTCGTCCGCGTCTCGTGTGGGTTGACCGACTCCCAAATCACGTTGGGAATACCGGTATTACGACGGGGCGACTACGGTGGTATACGCGACAGGACGCCACATCATCATCACAACTGCGCCATACACCAGTTGCTCCTGCTTCCAGTTTCCTGTCGCGCCGTTTCTGTTCCGTTGTGAGCCGATGGCTCGAGGGTGTCGCCGTTAGTACGCGCCTCGTTGGCGGGCAACCACTACTAGCCAAGCAAGTTGTTGAGCGTCATCGCGATGAAAAAGAGGATCACGAGTTCGTTGATAATCCACGAGTTCGCGTCCATCCAGTTGCGAGCCTTCGGAAGGAAGGTCTCGGCGCGCTCACTGAAGGCGACAAGCGTTAGCGAGGGGAGTGCAAGCACCAGGAGTGTACACAGGATAAACGGGATGGCCTCGAGCAACGACGCACCGCGGGCCGCCAGATAGGAGCCGACGGCGACCGACGTGAGGATGTCGGTCGGGAAAAAGCCCATGAGGAGAAAGCCAAGTCTGAACGAAAATCGAGGCGTCGCGGTCTCGAGTTTCCCCATCCATCGCGGCGGCTCCGACGTCTCTCGCGTGTGGTAGGTATGGACCATCGCAAGCACGAGCGCGACGAGGACGATCGCGCTGCGGATCGCGTTCGAGTCTCCCTGATCCGGGACACCGCTGCTGAATACGTAAGCGAGCGCGACGACAAGCGAGATCGAGACGGCTGCACCACCGACGAACGCAGCTGAGTTTCGTCGCCAGCGGTCGCTCGTCGCGAGGAAGATCGCGCTGAGGATCTGTGGCCCCGCGATCATCACGAACACCATCGGCAACACCTCGAGGAATCTCATGGCTCGCTCACCGACACGTTACGTGTCGACTGTCGTCCCGGGACCGACCGACTAGGTACTGTCGGTGACAGCCAGCGGCCACCGCCGAGACGGCTCCCGTTCGACGGTGCTTGCGTGAACCGCTCGCCGGTCGTCAGAGAACACATCGAAACGATGTCGACTGTCTACCACTGCGAACGTGGTTAAATCTTGGTCGTGTGGCTCGTGCCGAGAATGCAAGCAGCGCGTGCTCCCCATCCATTATATCGGTGGGGTCGGTAGCCGCATGCAGTGACTGAGTGGAACCAGTACAAGGGTGACCCGCAGCACTCCGGCCTCCGACGCGACCTCGAGGGGCCGTCTCGCGTGACCGAAGCGTGGACGGCCGACCTCGTCGGTCCGCCGGGCTCGCCGGTGTGCGATCGCGACACCGTCTACGTCGGTACGGATCGTGGGAACTGCTACGCGCTCGAGGCCGAGACGGGCCGCCGCAGGTGGGTCTTCGAGACGACGGTCGCAACCGACACGACACCGGTCGTCACTCGCGACCGACTCTACGTCGGAACCGGCGACGGAACGATCTCCGCGCTCGATCCCGCTACCGGCGAGGGTGAGTGGGAGGCCGAGCTGCCGGCCGAACTCGAGTCCGATCTCGCGCTCTCGGACGGCCGACTCTATGCCGGCCACGCCGATGGGCTGACCGCGCTCGAGCCCGAAACGGGAGCGGAACTGTGGACGTACGAGACCGAATCGGCAGTCACTGGCACCCCGGCAGTCGCCGATGGGCGGGACGTGGATCGACGCGGATCGACGCAGCCCACGCTCTCGGAGCCGGACGAGACGGTCCCGCTCGAGGACGATCGGCTGTCGGAACCGGACCAGCGGTGGACCGACGAGCGGGTGTTCGCCGGCACTGCCGACGGGACGGTGTTCGCGCTCGAGACCGAGACCGGTGAGCAGATCTGGACTGCGCCGACTGGCGACGCGATCGCGACCGGGCCGACGGTCGCCGTGGATCGGGTTTACGTTGCCGACGACGCGGGAACGATGCTCGCGCTGGACGCCGCGACCGGGCAGTCGTGGTTCACCTACGAGATCGGGGCCGGGTTCACCACGTCGCCGACTGTGCTCGCAACTGCCGAGACGACGTTCGTCGGCGCGACCGACAGTTACTGCCACGTCACCGACACGACCGTCGGCCGGCGCAAACTGCGCGGCTGGCTGTTCTCGCGCAAAGGCGTCGAACTCGACGGGCCGATTCGCTCGTCGCCCGTCGTCGTCGGCGACGTCTGCTGTGTCGGCGACGCGAGCGGCTCGCTCTACGGCATTGCCGTCGACGACGCCGAACCGATCTGGCACGTTGTGCTCGCGAATGCCGTCAGCGGCACGCCCGCGGTCGCACCCGGCCGGCTCTTCGTCGGCAGTGACGACGAGCGGCTCACCTGTTTCGAGTGGGACACGAACGAGCCGCTGCGCTGAGACACTGGCGTCGATTTCTGCCGCTGCGGTGCGCCTTCCGTTGTAAATCTAGTGCATCCGATTCGGCGCACCCCGATGCCTGCCAGCACTTTCACTTTCACTCCCCTGTTAACGAGGCTTTATGGGGGGTCCGGCACAACGGAGGAGTATGCCCGAAGCAGATCTCGAGACGCTCCCCGGCGTCGGACCGGCGACCGCAGACAAACTCCACGACGCAGGCTTCGACTCCTTCCAGAGCCTCGCCGTCGCCTCTCCCTCTGAACTTTCGAACACGGCCGACGTCGGCGAGTCCACCGCCTCCGATATCGTCCGTGCCGCCCGCGATGCCGCCGATATCGGCGGCTTCGAGACTGGCTCGACAGTCCTCGAGCGCCGCAACGAGATCGGCAAGCTCAGCTGGCACATCGACGAGGTCGACGACCTGCTGGGCGGCGGCATCGAAACCCAGTCGATCACCGAGGTCTACGGCGAGTTCGGTGCCGGCAAGTCCCAGGTCACCCACCAGATGGCCGTCAACGTCCAGCTCCCGAAGGAGGTCGGCGGCCTCCACGGCTCCTGTATCTTCGTCGACAGCGAGGACACGTTCCGCCCCGAGCGGATCGACGACATGGTACGAGGACTGCCGGACGAGGCGATCGACGCAGCCCTCGAGGACCGCGAGATCGAGGGCTCGGCCGACGACGAGGATGCCGTCGACGACCTCGTCGAGGACTTCCTCGAGAAGATCCACGTCGCGAAGGCGTTCAACTCCAACCACCAGATGCTGCTGGCCGAGAAGGCAAAGGAACTCGCTGGCGAACACGAGGAGTCGGAGTATCCGGTTCGCCTGCTCTGTGTCGACTCGCTAACTGCCCACTTTCGTGCGGAGTACGTCGGTCGTGGCGAACTCGCTGACCGCCAGCAGAAACTCAACAAGCACCTCCACGACCTCGATAAGGTCGGCAACCTCTACAACTGCGCCGTCATCGTCACGAATCAGGTCGCCTCCAACCCCGATTCGTTCTTCGGCGACCCGACCCAGCCCATCGGTGGCAACATTCTGGGCCACAAGTCGACGTTCCGGATCTATCTGCGCAAGTCCAAAGGCGACAAGCGGATCGTCCGGCTGGTCGACGCGCCGAACCTCGCCGACGGCGAGGCGGTCATGCGCGTCCAAGACGAGGGCTTGAAGCCGGAATAAGCAACGCCCCGGCTGACAGAACCAGCGGCGTTTTTCCTAGCAGTCTCATTTCAATCGACGAACGCTCCCGTCTCGAGCAATGCTATCGAGACGCGAAACCGGTCGGAGACCGAACACCGCGAAAACAGCAGCTACCATCATACGGACTGCTGTCAGTCAGTGCCGGTGGGACCGCGACCGCCCTACGGTCCCACCGGGGAACTCGTGACAGTAGACCGTCTCAGTCGTCCTCGGTCGTGGTCTTGTCGACGTCGAGATCGCCCTGATAGATCTCCGCCCCGTCCTGGGCGACCTTCTCGGCTAAGACCGCACACTTGACCCGCATCGGCGAGATGTCGACGCCGAGCATGTCGATCACGTCGTCACGGTCCATCTCGAGTAACTCGTCGACAGTTTTGCCCCGGAGCTTGCTCGAGAGCATGCTGGCGGAGGCCTGACTGATCGCACAGCCGTCGCCGGAGAAGGCGACCTGCTCGATCGTCTCTTCGTCGTCGTCGAGTTTGACGTCCATGCGAATCTCGTCGCCACACATGGGGTTCTCGCCGATGTGGGTGAACGTGGGATCCTCGAGTTTCCCGTAGTTGCGGGGGTTCTTGTAGTGGTCGAGGATCTGCTGTCGGTACATATCAGAGCCCAGTCCCATCGTTGAATACGGATAGGCCAGTGAGTTGTAAAAGGGTTCCGGGGCCGAAACCGGCAGTCGCGTCGGTCTGTGCGGATTCTGCCCACTCTGTCAGCGGTCGCCGTCGACTTCCCTGTCGAATTGCTCGAGGAAGTCCTCCATGAACGCCACACGGTCGGCGGCGAGACCCCGGCCCGCCTCGGTGTACAGCCGCTCGGGCAGTGTGAGGAGCTTCTTGTAGAAATGGTTGTACTGCGTTGCCCCGGCTTCGGTGTCGTCTTCTGTGACTGGAAGCGCCGGATCGTGAATCGGTGAGCCGATCGCGCCACCGTGGGCGAACGCCCGAGCGATACCGACCGCGCCCAGCGCGTCGAGATCGTCCGCGTCGGCGACGAGCTTCGCCTCCGGCGTCGCAGGCTCGACGTCGTTCGAATATCTGTGGGCGCGGATGCAGTGCTGGACGCGCTCGATCGTCTCCGCGTCGGCTCCGCAGTCGCGCAGAATCGTCCCGGCTTTCCGTGCTCCCCACCGCGCGTGATCGTCGATCCCACCGCGGTCCTCCCGCGTTCGGCCGATATCGTGGAGGATGACGGCGAGTCGAACCACGCGCTCATCGACCGGCTCCGGATGGCGCTTGACGAGTGTCTCGGCGAGTGTTTCGACCCGCTGGACGTGGTACCAGTCGTGGGCCGGCGGTGCGTCCTCGAAATAGGGACGGGCGCGGGTTCGGACTGCCTCGAGCATCGTCGCTCGTGTTTCTCCGACCGGATGATAAACGCGTTACTCTCGAGTATGGATCACTGAGACTGCTTCTGGACGATCGCAAACCAGAACTCCTCGATAGATTGGATGAACTCGACGAATTCCTCCGGCTCGATCGGCTTCCGCATGTAGGTGTCCGCCTCGAGGCCGTGAGATCGGATGATCTCCGCGCCTGCATCCGAACTCGTGAGCACGACGACCGGAATCTCCTCGAGCGGCGGCTCGTTTTTCAGTTCCGAGAGGACATCCATTCCGCGTTTGCCGGGGAGCTGTGGCTCGAGCAAGATGATATCCGGGCGCGGTTCGTTCGCGTACTCGCCGCGCTGATGGACGAACTCGAGTGCGGACTCCCCGTCGGAGACGGTATGAATGGTGTTGAGTAGTTTTGCGTCTCTGAAATTCTCCTCGAAGAGGCGACTGTCGCCGGGATTCGGCTCGACTAACAGAATATCGATCGGATCGCTCGGCTGCGTACCGTCCGTGGCCATCTCCACCAGATAGCGTGTGCGTCGATAAAACGGCCCGGTCACGACTGCTGAACACTCTCGTCCGGCGAACGCTGTGGAGCGATCACCGCCGACGATTCGATCGCGTTGTTCTTCGCGGCCAGTGTTCGCTTATGTGAACAACTGACGCGCCTAACGAGAGCGCGGCTCTCGTTGGCCTTCGCTCACTTCGTTCACGAAGACATCGTCGACATCTCCTCGCAGTCAGTGTTCGCTCACGCGAACAACTGACGTGCATCGTCGATGGCCGCAACCAGCTTGTCGACCTCGTCTTTCGTGTTGTAGACGTAGAAGGAGGCTCGAGCGGATGCCGCGACCCCCAGTTTGTCGTGCAACGGCTGGGTACAGTGGTCGCCGGCGCGGATCGCGACCGCGTGGTCGTTCATGATCGAGGCCAGGTCGTGGGCGTGAACACTCTCCAAGTTGAATCCGACCAGTCCAGCCCGTTCCGGGCCGGGCTCAGGGCCGTAGACCTCCACGTCCGGTTCGGCCGCGAGTTGCTCGTAGGCATAGCGGGTGATTTCCTCTTCGTGGGCCTGGATGCGGTCCATGCCGATCTCCTCGAGCCAATCGATCGCGGCGACGAGGCCGACGGCTTCGGCGATCTGTGGCGTCCCGGGTTCGAACTTCCAGGGCAGGTCGTCCCAACTCGAGTCCTCGAAGGTGACCTTGCGGATCATGCCGCCGCCGTAGAGGTAGGGCTCCATCTCCTCGAGCAGTTCCTGCTTGCCGTAGAGCGCACCGATCCCGGTCGGACCGGCCATCTTGTGCCCGGAGAAGGCATAGAAGTCGGCGTCGATTGCCTCGACGTCGACGGGGCGGTTGGGGACGGCCTGTGCGCCGTCGATGAACGCCAGCGCGTCGTGGTCGTGGGCGATGTCGACGAGTTCGGCGACAGGGTTGACGGTGCCGAGCGTGTTCGAGACGTGGACCGCCGAGAGCATCGCGGTGTCGTCGGTGATGCACTCGCGGGCGTGATCCATGTCGAGTCGCCCGTCCTCCGTCACCCGGATATACTTGACGTCGGCTCCGGTTTGCTTGCCGATCTGTTGCCACGTGACCAGCGAAGCGTGGTGTTCCATCTCGGTGAGGACGATCTCGTCGCCGGGTCCGAGTTCGTTCAGCCCCCACGCGTAAGCCACGAGGTTTTCGGCTTCGGTCGTGTTCTTCGTGAAAATCACTTCCTCGCGACCGTCCGCGCCGATGAACTCGGCGACGCGGTCGTGGGCCTCCTCGTAGGCGATCGAGGCCTCTTGGCTCAGGTGGTGAATGCCACGGTGAACGTTGGCGTTTGACTCCCGGTAGTAGTCGCTCATCGCGTCGACGACCGGATCGGGCGTCTGGGTCGTCGCCGCGTTGTCGAGATAGACGACCTGCTCGCCATCAAATTCCCGCTCGAGAATGGGGAACGCCTCCCGGATCGCCTCGACGTCGAGTGACTCGAGGTTCTGCTGACTCATTGGTGACTAGAATGGGCCGCACACAAAACACTCCTTCGATCCGGCGAACTTCGATTTCCGGAATCAAAACGAACCGCTCGCTCGTGGCGCTGTGATCGTCGTCGCGATACGTCGGACGGACGCACTGACGGCCTACAGTTCGGGTGGCTCGCTCGCGATCGACGGCTGTGTGTTCCGAAGCAAGAGTTCCGTATACCGCGCGAGGAGCCACACGGCGGCGTCCTCCCCCGAGTCACCCACAAATAGCGGCTTTCGCTGACGTTTCTCACGTCAGTCGCGCCTACATCCGCAACAACTGCGCGTGCAACGTCGTATCGACCTCGAGGACGTTCGCCTCGTCGACGAAGCCCTCCTCGACGGCGAGTTCGACGGCGCGGGTGCCGACGATGTTGGCGACGTCTGCCTGTGCGAGGCTCTCGACGACTGCGCCTTCCTCGACTGCGTCGCCGCCGTAGAACTCTTCGGTGACGGTCAGCGAGAGTTCACCTTCCTCGAACGTCTCGCCGAGGACCTCCTCGTCGCAGACGGCGACCAGCAGCCCCTCCTGGGTCTGTCGTTCGTTGACGATCATTCGTTACTCGAGTTCCCACTCGCGGTCGTCGTCCTCGCGCTCGCCGGCGTCGGCGTGGCCGCCGCCGAGCCCGCCGAGTCCGAGGTCGTCGAGATTGATGTCACCCTGTTGTGGTGGCTGACGGCCTGCACCGCGACCGCCGCGGCCAGCGCTAGCACCGGCTCCGCGACCGGCACCACCGCCGGCGCCGCCCGATCCCTGGCCGTACAGCTCCTCGCGGTCGTCCATCATCTCCTGTTCGGCCTGTTCGCGCATCTGATTTGCCTCCTCGGCGAGTTCCTCTGCCTGGTCGTACTCGCCGAGTTCCTCAAGGATCTCGGCTTTTTCCTCGATCACTTTGGCGTTGCGCAGCCCCAGCCGGATCGCGTTGTCGATGCAGTTGAGCGCCTCTTCGGCCAGCCCGCGCTCCGAGAGGAAAAACGCACGGTTGAACCAGCCGGCGGCGAAGCGCTCGTCGATTTCGATGGCGCGTTCGGCGTGTTCTAAGGCCTCGGAGGTCTCGCCGAACTCCCAGAGCGCGTAGGCGAGGTTCGTTTCGGCGGTCGCGGCGTGTTCGCTCGAGTCGTCGATCTGCAGGGCTTCGCGGTGGGCCCCGATCGCCTCGTCCCACTCCTCGAGTTCGCCGTGGGCGACGCCCTTGTTCACCCAGGCCTCCTGTGCGAGTTTGTCGTCCTCGGCGAAGCGGGCGGTTCGCTCGAAGGCCTCGGTGGCCTGCTCGTAGCGGTTGATCTGCATGTAGTTCAGGCCGACGTCGAGCAACTCGGCGGCGTCAACGTCGTCCTGATCGATGTTATGCTTGTCGAGCGTGTCCGTGACGACGCGGGAGTCGACGGGGTCGACCTTCGACGGGTCGACGCCCAGTTCCGGCGGATCCAGATCGAACTCCTCGTATGGGTCGCCAAAGCCCTCTCCCTCGGAGAAGCGATGGTCGCGCTCGTCGTCTCGATCAGTCATTAGTTGCATGTGGCGGCGACGACTGTTAAGGGCTGCGACCCGGCTACCGACGGCGTTTCGCTACGCGACTCGCCTCGCTCAGACTCGTCCCGCGAGGCGTCTGGTGACGCCCCGAAGCGATTGTGTCACCGCTGCCGGATGAGGCAGCCCGAGGCGGTACCGGACCCGGTCCTGTCGCTTGAACGGCTCGAACACTGCAGGTTCCTCGAGGTCCCAGATTCGTGCCCGGCCACGCGCCCCGTGTCGGTCACAGATCGCGTTGACTGCCCGGCGACCGGCTTCGTTGGCCGATTCCATTGAGGCCAAGTCGGCGTTCGTTCGCACGTAGTCGCTTGCGAGCGTGAGGTTCCGAACCCCGACATCGGCCGGCGGCCGGTTCCGCAGCGAGCCGACGGTGTTGATCAGCAGCGGTGAGCGGTTCTCGACACCCTCGCTCTCGACGGCTGTGCCGTCTGCTCGGTGCGTCTCTGACACATCGCTGCTCTCGACGATCGCGGGATCGAGAAACCAGTCGACGAGCAACTCGTCGGTCAGTCGCTCTCCGGACGCGTTCAGATGGGCTTTCAGTTGTGCCCAGATCTCGTCGGCGATCTCCTCGCGCGTACACGCCCTGGCCGGCTTCTCGTACAGGATTCCCGGCGTGTCCCAGTCGGAGGCGATCACCGAGAGGACGCCCGCGACGTCGTCGGGGCCGTGTGTCTCGAGGTCGTAGCCGGTCCAGAACTCGCGCTGGGCGATCGAGGTCAGCGCCCACGGTGCGTCGGCGTAGACCTGGTGCCCTCGTGGCAGGTCGACGGGCTCAGAGAGGTAAAACTGGATGCCGCTCATCCAGGCCGTGTCCAGCCGGTCGATGCGACCCAGTTCCGGTGCGAGCCGCTGTAGTGCCGGCGTGACGAACACGGGGGCCACCTCGACCGGCACGGCTAGAACGTACTCGTCGGCGCTGACGGTCTCGCCGTCGGCCAGGACGACGCCGGTGACATGAGTCCTGTCTGACTCGAGTCGCTCGACGGGCGTGTTCGGCCGGCAGTCGACGCCGAGCGACTCGAGGTGGCGTACCCAGGGATCGATCCAGGCCTCGTTCGTCGGCGCGTTCAGGACGCGCTCGGTCGGCCGCGTCGGGTCGAACTGGCCGAACAGCAGTTGCAGGTAGATCGTGCCGATCGTCCGGGCGCTTCCGACCTGCGGTCTGATGGCGACCAGCGCCTGGGTGGTGTTGGCGAGCCGATCGCGAAACGCCTGCGAGCGGTTCTCGGCGTCAATGAACGCCCACCAGGAGATGTCGTCGAGTTCTCCCTCTCGGCGATCCTCACAGGCGGTCAGTAGATACAGCAGCCGCTCGAGCAGGAAGCGAACGTCTTCGGGGGGCAAGTCCTCGGCGAACGCCGGGCGAAACGCCTCGAGCCAGCCCCGCACCGAGTCAGGCGTGCGTGTCTCGGCGATCCGGCCCGGTCCCGTCGTGGTCGCGATCAGCGTCGCCTTGGTCTCGACGAGGTTGTCAGCGACGCTGCCGTCGCCGTCGGGGATTCGTTCCATCGTGTCGATGACGTGGCGGTAAAACGCCGGGAAGAACCGAAAGCCGTGTTCGCCCTGTAGCGCGTCGGGGCCGTCGCTGATCGGCATCGATCGGGCCTTCCCGCCGAAGCGGTCGTTGGCCTCGAGAACGGTTACGTCGAACCCACGCTCGGCGAGTTCGTGGGCTGTGGTCAGACCGCCGATTCCGCCGCCGATCACGGCAATGTCTGTCATTGTAACGCTCTGGGGTGCCGATCTACATAACCCGCGGCCCTAACTACACGGCCCGACCGCCCGTCACTATTGAGTACGCTGCCCACGAGGACTCGAGTATGCGACTGTTCGTCAGCGTCGACCTCCCCGACGACCTCGCCGAGCCGGTCGCCGACCTGCAAGCCGAGTTCGAAGACGCCAGCGGGCTCTCGTTTACCGACCCCGAGCAGGCCCACGTCACGATGAAGTTCCTCGGTGATACCGACGAGGATCGCCTCCCCGATCTCGAGCACGAGCTCGAGGCAGCCGTCGACGACGCCGGTGCCGATCCCTTTACGGTTCGCTACGGCGGCCTCGGTGTGTTTCCGAGCCTCGAGTATATCAGCGTCCTCTGGCTGGGCGTCGAAGACGGCGGCGATAAACTCACCCGGCTCCACGAAGCCATCGAGGGGCGGACGACGGACCTGGGCTTCGACCCTGAGTCACACGATTTCACACCCCACGTTACGCTCGCGCGGATGGAACACGCCGGCGGCAAGGAACTGGTCCAGGACCTCGTCGAGGAGCGCGAGCCGACGATCGGCGAGACCCGCGTCGACGAGGTTCGCCTGACTGAAAGCACCCTCACTGAGGAGGGCCCGGTCTACTCGACAGTCGCGTCGTTCCCGCTCGAGTAGGTGCCGTCGTCCGACGGGGTTCTCGAACGACGGTCAGTCCCTGATACGGTTTGCTGTCACGATGTCCCGGTGGGACCGTAGGGCGGTCGCAGTTGCACCGGCACCGACTGACAGTAGACCGTATGAATGGTCGCTGTAGCCCGTCTATACGAGATATAATCACGAAATACAGAACGAGGAATAATGGTCCGGTGCCATGTATTGGCAGTGCGACGATGGCACCCGGCTCCGACGAGTCCCCGTCGAACTCACGCAATTGGTGGCACGTCTCACGCCGCGAAGCCCTCCGCGAGACCCTCGCCGCTGTCGGCGGCGCAGCCCTCGTCTCGCCGGTCGGTGCGTCGGAGCCGACCGCCGTTGATCACGGTGGTGACGCAGCCGTTCGTGTTCTGATTCACCCCGGTGCCGTGCCGCTTCACGCTCGGCTATTGGACGGGCTCGATGCGTTGCGTCGCGACTGGTCAGCGCCCTTTCGTGACGCGCTGGCGGCCATCGAGGCAGCGTTCGAGCAGGTGCTCGCATACGCCCGCGAACAATCCCGGCTCGAGTCCCTCACGATCGGCGTCGAGCGCGGGCGTCCGATTCGGTTCTCACCGTCGATGCGGTCGCTGTCGCCCGACGCCGTGCTCCCGTCGCTCGAGACCCTCCTCAACCGCTTTCGCGAGCGGCTGCGGGCTCACGATGCGCTCGGCGGCAACACCTGCCACGTCCTATTACACTGGTCGCCGCTGAACTACCGCATCGGCTACGGCGGCACGTTGTCGCCGAACTCGTTAGTCGGGGCGGGCGACGACGGTGACGCACAGACGGTCGTGAACGTCGGCGCGACGGAACGCTGGGATTCACGAGCCGTGACGCGGAACATGGCGATCCACGAGACGATCCACACCTTCCTCTCGGATCCCGTCGTCGAAGAGGTCGTCGGGACACGTTGTGAGCACGACCTCGGAACGGCGGTCCGGACGGACTCGAACACGTTGGAAATCTCGCCGATTGCCACCGCCTACGCCGGTCCGGACCGGATCGGCGCCGGCACTCGCTTTCAGGGAACCGGCTGTTACGACCACGAGCAGTTCTCTCGCCACGACGGCACCGACGGCATCGACACCTGGACGTACACGACCACCCTCAGCGACGCCACCTGTGAGGCTATCACGCGCTTTCTCGAGCGCCGTTTCGAGGCCTGACAATCTTTCTTCGCGCACGCTCCTGCATCCACGCCACCGCTCGAGCGTCTATTGACGGGGACATCGCGGCGACCGTGACCGCTCGTGATCTATCGCCGCCGTGAGCGACTGGCGGAGGTCCCTGCAAGATGGACAAGATTTTAAGCCACCGCGGGCTACGTTCGGCCACTATGGGTAAGAAATCGAAGGGCAAGAAGAAGCGGCTTGCCAAACTCGAGAACCAGAACAGCCGGGTGCCGGCCTGGGTCATGATGAAGACTGACATGGACGTCCAGCGCAACCCGAAGCGACGCCACTGGCGGCGTAACGACACTGACGAATAACGATGAGTGCAAGTGATTTCGAGGAACGCGTCGTAACCGTTCCGCTGCGTGATGTCAAGAAGGGAGCCAACCACGAGGCCGCCGACTACGCGATGCGGCTGGTCCGCGAACACCTCGCGAAACACTTCGCGGTCGACGAGGACGCCATTCGACTGGACCCCTCGATCAACGAGACGGTCTGGGCGAACGGCCGATCCAACCCGCCGCGAAAGCTGCGCGTCCGCGCAGCCCGCTTCGATGAAGAGGGCGAAGCCGTCGTCGAAGCTGAGGTCGCCGACTAAACTTGCAACGCCTCGCCTTCGCCGGGTCGGCCTACGTCGGCGTCTTCGCCCGCGCGACCGACTCGTGCGTGCTCGTTCGCCAGGACGTCGACGACGACGTCGTCGCCGACCTGACCGACGAACTCGAGGTGCCCGCGATCCCGACGACCGTCGGCGGCTCCTCGACGGTCGGCGCGCTAGCGACTGGTAACGAAAACGGCCTGCTCGTCAGTTCCCGTGTCCTCGAGTACGAGCGCGAGACGATCGAGGAGGCAGTCGACGTGCCCGTCGCCGAACTGCCGGGGACGATCAACGCCGCCGGGAACGTCGTCCTCGCGAACGACTACGGGGCCTACGTCCATCCGGACCTGCCCCGCGAGGCGGTCCAAATCGTCACAGAGACGCTCGACGTGCCCGTCGAACGCGGCGACCTCGCCGGCGTCCGCACCGTCGGCACTGCCGCCGTCGCGAACAACACCGGCGTGCTCTGCCATCCGAAGGCCACCGACGAGGAACTCGACGCGCTCGAGACGGCCTTGGACGTGCGAGCCGACGTCGGGACGGTCAACTACGGCGCGCCGCTGGTCGGCTCGGGACTGCTCGCCAACGACGCCGGCTACGTCGTCGGCGAGGACACGACCGGGCCCGAACTGGGCCGGATCGAAGACGCGCTGGGCTATCTCGACTGATACGTCCTGCTATCCTGAGTGACCGGTGGGCCCGCAGAGCGGTCGCGAGCCCACCGGCACTGACTGCCAGGAGTCCGTCTGAACCGATCGGTTCTGGACTCGAGTACTGGTCTCGGCCGACGTCACTCTGTTACTGGCGTTCGAACCGGTGTAACACGACTTCGCTGTCGTCGTCCCACTCGAAGTTCTCGTGGGCGCGCTCGAGCAAGCGCTCGTAGGCCGCGAGATCGTCCATTCCTTCGGCCCGTGCGTCCTCGTCGGTCAGATCGCCGAGTGTCCGCTCACGGACCTCGGTCACCTCGAAGGTCGTCCCGTCGATCGCGAACGTATCGCCTTCCGTGGCGTACTGGTTGCCGCGGTGGATCTGGGTTACCCCGCCCTCGAGAACCTGCGTTTGCATTCGCTCGCTGGGCAACAGCTCACCGGGGTCGAGTTCGCTCATACTCATGGATTCGGGCTGATGCGGTAAAATCGTTGACCCTCCGTTGATGGGCACGTCTGCGGTCGCCGTCGATTCGGCGTCCCTTGTGCCGGTTCCGAACGGCCGAACCGGAAGGGAAGATTCTTCCGACTGCCTGCCGGAGGGATAGCCATGAGTCAATTTACGGTCAGTGGACGGTTCAAGAGCCGCGACGGCTACGCGCCGTTCGAGACGAGCATCGAGGCCGAAAACGAGAACGTCGCCCGCGAACACACGCTCTCCCAGCTTGGGAGCCAGCACGGACTCAAGCGAACTGAGATCAAACTCGACGAGGTATCCGAACAATGAGCCAGCAGCAACTGCAGCAGCTCTCCCAGCAACTCCAGGAGATCGAAGAACAGATCGAAGGCCTCCAGACGAACGTCGAGGCTGTCCAGCAGGAGCAAACCGAAGTCGACGAGGCTATCGAAGCCATCGAGACGCTCGAGACCGGCTCGACCGTCCAGATGCCGCTTGGCGGCGGCGCGTACCTCCGCACGACCATCGAGAACATCGACGAAGTGATCGTCGAACTCGGTGCTGACTACGCCGCGGAGTTCGAGGAAGACGATGCCGTCGACGCCCTCGAGAACAAGAAAGAGCGCCTCGACGAGCAGATCGACGAGCTCAACGAGGAGATCGCCGAACTCGAGACCGAGAGCAGCGAGCTCGAACAGCAGGCCCAGCAGCTCCAGCAGCAGGCGATGCAACAGCAGATGCAGCAGATGGGACAGGGCGAGGGCCCCGACGAGTAACGCGGCGGCCTCCACTCGATACCTATGTTCGATAACCTGAAGGAGAAGCTCGGAAGCTTCCGCGAAAGCGCCGAAGAAGCCGCCGAAGAGAACGTCGAAGACGTCGACGAAGCCGATCTCGAGGCGGAAGACCTCGAGACCGTCGAATCGGAGGCGGAGCCCGACGCTGCGGAAGCCACCGATACCACCCCCGAACCGGGGGCTGACGAGTCAGCCGAACCGGCGGCAGCCACGGCCGAGACGGAGCCGGAACCGGAGACAACCGAGTCCACACCTGGGGACACGGTTGGGTCTGCAAGCCAGGAGTCGGCGACCGATTCCGACCCTGATCGCCTCGAGGCCGACGACCCTGATTCGGTCTCGGAGACGGCTGGCGACGAGCCCGCAGAGACGACAGCGTCCGACGAGGAACCGGCTGTCGATGAAGCCGATGTCAACGAGGAAGACAGCGGTGGCGGGCTCGGCATCGGTGCCAAGGCGCGATCCCTGTTTGGCGGCTCCAGTGACGACACAGATTCCGATGTCGACGCTGACGATGCTGACGACGCTGACGACGACGTGGAGTCGGACGCGGAGACGCTCGATGAGGTCCAACGAGACACACCGTCACCCGCCGAACCGACCGAGCCGGCTGACGATCGAGCGCCGACGGTCGATACGGACGAGCCGACTGTCGACGAGGACACCGAAGCTGACGCCGAGACTGGCAGCGGAACCGGCTTCGGCGCGAAGGCCAAATCCCTCGTCAAAGGGAAATTCGTCATCGAAGAGGAGGACCTCGAGGGCCCGCTACACGAACTCGAGTTGGCGTTGCTCTCGAGCGACGTGGAAATGGGCGTCGCCGAGGAGATCCTCGACAACATCCGTGACGAACTGGTTGGCGAGACCCGGACGTTTACGACCTCGACCGGCGAGGTCGTCGAGGAAGCCTTGCACGATGCGATCTACGACGTGATCAGCGTCGGCCAGTTCGATTTCAACGAGCGGATCGCCATCGAGGACAAGCCTGTGACGATCGTCTTCACCGGCGTCAACGGCGTCGGCAAGACGACATCGATCGCCAAACTGAGCCGCTACTTCGAGGAACGCGGCTACTCGACGGTGATGGCCAACGGCGACACTTACCGTGCCGGGGCCAACGAACAGATCCAGGAGCACGCCGACGCGCTGGAGACGAAGTGTATCAGCCACGAACAGGGCGGCGATCCCGCTGCGGTGCTGTACGACGCCGTCGAGTACGCCGAGGCCAACGACATCGACATCGTCCTGGGCGATACGGCGGGGCGACTCCACACCGACGAGGGGCTGATGGATCAACTCGAGAAGATCGACCGCGTCGTCGGACCGGATATGACGTTGTTCGTCGACGAAGCTGTCGCCGGACAGGACGCGGTCAACCGCGCCCGTGAGTTCAATGACGCTGCCGAAATCGATGGTGCGATCCTGACGAAAGCCGACGCCGACTCCAACGGCGGCGCGGCGATTTCTATCGCACACGTCACCGGGAAGCCGATTCTTTTCCTCGGCGTTGGGCAGGGTTACGACGACTTAGAGCGGTTCGACCCCGAGGAGATGGTCGACCGGCTCTTGGCCGACGAGTAGGCCACGACCGGCGAGCATCGAACCGGTTTCTCGATTGAACACTTTTTCAGAAAACACTTATTGTATGTCTGAGATATCGATGTATGAACCGCCCTCGCTCTCGGCGTGCCCTCCTTGCGTCGGTGGCGGCGGTGGCGGTCGTGACGGGCGGGTTTAAACACATATCGAACGCCACGGACACACCGCCACTCGAATCCGAAACCGTTTCCCCCGACTGGTATGAGTGCAGTTCGGTCACGCGTCCTGACCCCCCTGCACCGACCGATGACGAGACACTCGCACCCAAACAGTATCCGACACCGCCGTCGGCGATCGGCCCCGCCACGACTCGCAACCGATCGAACGACTCGCCGTCGCTGGGAGACGAGTCGATCACGTACGTCACCGAGTTCGAGCGCGCGTATCGGCAGAACGAATTTCTTGCCCGATACGGCGCGACAACACGGACGTTCGAACTCCGACGGACGGGGTATCGAACGAGGGTGCTCGGCTCGTCGTCGAACCCGGCGATCATGGTCGCGATCCGCTACAATCTTCGGCTGGGGACCCAACAGTCAGCTACCGACCCACGCGATCAGTGGGGCGTCCACACCGTCTACTACGTCGACGAGCACATCGTTCTCCGGGCACAATACAACGGCGTCGCTGACGAACTGTCGTTCGAACCCGATCCGCGAACGCACGGCGAGCTCGTTGCCTGTTTCGGTTGAACTGCCACGAACTCAGTTCTCGAACTGCCGACCGCGGCTGCGCGTCGGCACCGGTCGCGAGAAGCGCCGGTCCGACGGAATCAGATCACGACGCCGGACTGCAGGATCGCGATCAAAACCGTGAGCACCGGAATCGCGAGCAGCGTCGTCAGGAACACGCACGTCGAGACGTACTCGGAGACGAGGATCCCCTCGGAGCGGGCACTGCCGGCGAACTCGATGACGAGGATCAGTGGCGTCACGGCGGCGGGCATCGCCGTCTCGAGGACGAACACGCGCGCGACGGTCGGGTCCTGAAAGCCGAGCACGAGCGCGACTCCGAGGCCGACGAGGGGCGCGACGCCCATCTTGAGTGCCGTCGCGGGCCAGGCCCGCGAGACCGCGGCGGCGGTGTCGGTGCGCGCGAGCTGGATGCCGAGAATGAGCAACATCAGCGGGATGGAGGCGTCGCCGACGAGCTGGAGCGTCTCCATCGCCGCGGTCTCAGCGGGCGGCACGAGATCGAGTGCCCGCGCGAGCAGGGCTGCGATGACGGCGTAGACGAGCGGAATGTAGAACACCCGACGGACGCCGGCGAGCCCGGCCGACCCGCTGCTCCGGGAAGCGACGTAGACGCCGAGGGTGTACATCAGCACGGACTGGACCGAGAGAAAGAGGACGGCCGTCTGGCGACCGACCTCGCCGAACGCGAAGTCGGAGACGGGAATGCCGAGGTTCCCCGAGTTACAGAAGATCGCGACCAGTACCAGCGCGCTCAGCGCGGGCTCGCGTTCGCCGACGCCGCGGCCGACGAGTTCGGCGATCCCCCACATCACCGCGGTAAAGACGCCGATGCCGATCGTCACCCGCAGCAGCGTCGCCGCCGCGAGTTCGGTGACGGCGAGGCTGTGAAAGACCAGTGCGGGTGCCAGTACGTAGACGACGGCCGTGTTCAGCGGCTCCGGGTCGATCTCCTTGACCGTCGCCAGCACGTACCCGACGGCCGCGATGGCGACGATCGGCCCGACTGCGGACCCGAAGATGGCGACCAGATCAGCCATTGATCAGCTCCCAGCGGCACCGTAGCGTTCGATTCGAGCGGCTCATCGGCCGTACGACGATCGCGCCCTCCATTACGGAGTCACGTACTTCTCTCGGTCGATATGGGACTTCCGATCGGCCCGCCGGGCGGTCGCTATCTCTCGCCGTCCTCTTTAAGTGCTTCTGGCGACAAGGAGTAGCTACGACGGGACGCCGTTTTCCTCGAGATCCCGATTCGAAAGCGACAGCGTCGGGACTCGGTGATCGACCGCGTGTTGCCTGCCACTGATCACCCGTTCGTTCTTTAAGTACCTCTGGTCATAAGGTAAAGATACGACGGAAGGACGGCCGCTTCTCGAGTAGTTTCAACCGCCCAGCCCTGGGTCTCGAGCTTGCCGGTCGGACGATTCTCGCGGTTGCACCGGCAATGACTTACTGACTGCTGTCCAGTAGCATCAACAGCCCAGCCGATCGGCCAATTCCTCGAGCCCCTCCGTGATCAGGTCCGGCTCCGGACCGAACGGCTCCCATGGCGTCGATTTCCGGTCGAGCCAGACCCCTTGCATGCCGGCGTGGATCGCTCCCTGCACATCGAACCACAGCGCCGAGACGTGGGCGAGTTCGTCGATCGGCGTCCCCGTCCGGCCGGCAGCGTGGCGGTAGAGATCTGGATCCGGTTTGAACGTCTCGAGTTCGTCGGCGCTGATCGTGTCGACGATGAGATCCTCGATCCCGGCGTGGTCGACCATCGACTCGAGCATCTCGGGGGTGCCGTTCGAGAGGACGTAGGTGTCGTAGCCGGCCTCGTGCAACCGCTCGATGCTCGCTCGGACGTCGTCGAAGACCTCGAGTTCGTGGTAGACCGACAAGATTTCCTCGCGCTCGTCGTCGGGGACGTCGAGCCCGTGGGCTGCGAGTGCGTAGGCCAGCGCGTCACGGTTGATCTCGTAGAACGTTTCGTATTCCTCGAGGTGGTTCGCGACGAGTGTATACTGCATCGAGCGTTCCCGCCACGTCTGCGAGACCGATGTCGGGTCGTCGATGTCGGTGTGTTCCGTGAGTGCGGCTGCGGTCGCGTCGACGTCGACGAGTGTGCTGTAGGAGTCGAACGTGATCGCCGTTACCCGGTTGGGGTTGAATGCCATGGATGGCAGTATGTCGAGGAGTGGCAAGAACATGGACCGTTCGTTTCGTCGGTGAGTCGGTCGAACGGGAGTCCGATGGGCAGGATCGACCGAAGCCGCTTAGTACGAACACCGGCTGGTATCGCTCGTGAATCCCTCGAACTGGCGGACCTACCTCGTGACGCAGGCGTCGCTGTCGGGCGACCGGACGACCCCGGAGATCGTTCGTGCGGCCGTCGACGGCGGGATCGACGCCGTCCAGTTGCGCGAAAAGGAGACGAGCGCCCGATCGCGGTACGAACTCGGCCGGGAACTGCGCGAGCTCACGGCCGCGGCGGGCGTCGATCTGATCGTCAACGACCGAATCGACATCGCACAGGCAATCGACGCTGACGGCGTCCACGTCGGCCAGTCGGACCTGCCGGTCGAGGTTGCCCGCGACCTGCTTGGCCCGGACGCGATCGTCGGCTGTTCGGCGTCGACGGTCGCCGAGGCTCGCAAAGCGGAAGCCGACGGGGCGGATTACCTCGGCGTCGGAGCCGTCTACGGCACCTCCTCGAAGGACGTCGACGACGAGAAAGACAGCGTCGGCCCGAAGCGGATCGCCGCCGTCGCCGATGCGGTCTCGATTCCGATCGTCGGGATCGGCGGGATCACGGCCGACAACGCCGATCCCGTCGTCGACGCGGGTGCCGCCGGCGTCGCCGTCATCAGCGAAATTACGGCAGCCTCGGATCCCAAGGCTGCGACCGAATCACTCGTCGCCGCTGCCGAAACGACGAAGTCGGTTGCTACCAGAGAACATTCACAATGAGCGTTACCGATATCGACGCTGCTGCCCTCGTAGACTCGGTTCGAACGATTCGAGAGACGCAACCGCTCGTCCAGTCGCTGACCAACACGGTGACGATCAACGACGTCGCGAACGTGATCCTCCACTGGGGCGGGCTGCCTGTGATGGCCGATTCGCCCGGCGATGCCGGCGAAATGGCCGATCTCTCGAGTGCCCTCCTGATAAACACCGGCCAGATACCAGAGGGCCGCGTCGAGGCGATGCACGAAGCCGGCCGGAAGGCAAACGAACGCGGCATTCCGGTCGTCCTCGACCCGGTCGGCGTCGGGTCGACACCCTCGCGCGAGTCGGTCGCCGAAAGCCTCCTCTCGGAGATCGAGTTCACCGCGATCAAGGGCAACTACGGCGAGATCGCCGCCCTCACGGGCGTCGAAGCCGAGGTCAAGGGCGTCGAATCCGTCGGCGACTACGAGGATATCGAGCGGACAGCCAGTTCGCTCGCCGAATCCACCGACGCGCTCGTCGTCGCCTCCGGCGTCGATGACGTCGTCGCGGACGCCGACGGTGCCGTCCGACTCGCCGCCGGCCACGAAATGCTCGGCGAGGTCGTCGGCACCGGCTGTATGCTCGGCGCGACCGTTGCGACCTTCTGTGCTGCCCTCGAGGATTCCCATGAAGCCGCCGTCCACAGCACGCTCGCGTTCGGTCTCGCCGGCGAGCGTGCAGCCGACATGGAGCATGCGGGACCGGGCAGCTACCGGACGAACTTCCGTGATGCCGTCGCCGACCTGACGGCCGAGACCGTCGCCGAATTCGACCTCGAGGATCAACTCGAGCAAGCCCTGTGAGTGCGAGCGGCTAGCTCGTCTCTACAGGCGTTGTTCCCTCGAGTCGACAGCTAGTGAAACTGTTTTGACACCCCCGGACGAAGCAAGCCGTATGAGTCGAGACGAACTCGAGAACGCGGCTGAATCGATCCGACAGGCAGCCGACGCTGCGTCCGACGACGAGGCGAAGGACCGACTCCAGAATCAGGCAGCGAAGTTCGACGACTACGCCGATGCCGACCGCGGCCCGGACCACGGCCAGCTCGCGCGCCACGAACACATCCTGAACGACATCGCGGACGACGAGGGTGGCGACGTCGAATCGCATCTCGCGGACGCGCTCGCGTCGATCAGCGCGTTCCGGGAGACGGTCGAGGGCGTCTAGATCGCGTCGCCCGACCCGCGAGCCGGTCTCAGAACTGACCATGGACTTTTTTGCAAACGGTATGGGGACGGACTCCCGTCAGTAACAGTCAGCAGACCGGCTTCGGGTTCGCGCCCATTGCCTCGAGCGACTCGACGTACTCGTCGTAGGCGGCCTCGATCGCGCCCGCTGCCGCGTCCTCGGCGCGCTCCCAGTCGTCGTCGGTCTCACAGACCGTCTCGAGCAGCGATGTCGCGCGCTCGAGTTGGTCGTCTAAGTCGTCGCCGAACTCGCGGAACAGGCTGGCGGTCTGTGGGTCGGCGTCGCCGACGAAGTAGCCGACGACCTGGTTTTTCGACCGCTGGCTCGCGAGGATGCGACCGACGAGTGCGCCGACACGCTCGACAGTGTCGTTGCGCTCGCGCAGGTACTCGTGGAGTTGTGGCGTCTCCTGCGGTTCGTAGTCGTCGTCGAGTTTCTCGTCGACGGTCTCGTAGTGGTTCTGTTCTTCCTCGGCTGTGGTCTCGAAGGCTGCCTGTGCCTCGTCGTTGCTCTCGTCGTCGGCCCACCCCTGGAACGTCTGCCAGGCGGCGTACTCGGCGTCGGCGGTCGCCTCGAGGACCGGCTCGGTGTCGATGTCGCCGCCGGTGTCGGCGTACAGCGACTTCGATGAGCCGAGTCGCGAGAGTGCGGTCTGGTTGTCCTCAGTGACGGTCTCGACGAACGTGTCCGGATCGGTCATGGCGAACGCTTCGGGCGGGCTCGAGTTATGTCTGTCGAGATCGTGCGTGTGAATGCCTGTCTCGATATCGGGAGCGGAAGCTCAGCGGCGGAGAAAACGGCGGTCAGCGCGGCAGTTCGGATGGACTGGCGTCACTGGCTTCCGACCCCCCTGTGGCGGGGTCGCCGGTGAACCGTTACAGTTGCCCGTCTCAGTCGCCCTTCTCGATCGGCGCGCTGACGAGGTTACCCCACTCGGTCCAGGAGCCGTCGTAGTTGACGGCGTCGTAGCCGAGCAGTTCGTTGAGCGCGAACCACGCGACCGACGAGCGCTCGCCGATGCGGCAGTAGGCGACGGTCGTCTCGTCGCCGCTGATGTCTTCTTCGGCGTAGAGTTCCTCGAGTTCGTCACGGGTCTTGAAGGTGCCGTCGTCGTTGGTGACGGCGGCCCACGAGATGTTCTTCGCGCCGGGGATGTGGCCGCCACGCTGGGCGGTCTCCTGGAGTCCTGGCGGGGCCAGCACTTCGCCAGAGTACTCCTCGGGCGAGCGAACGTCGACGAGGGGAACGCCGCGCTCGATGGCCTTCTCGACGTCGTCGCGGTAGGCGCGAATGGTCTCGCGTGGCCCGGCGGCGTCGTACTCGGTTTCGGAGAAGTCGGGTTCCTCGTCCGTGGTCGGATAGTCGTTCTCGAGCCAGTATTCGCGGCCGCCGTCGAGCAGATAGACGTCGTCGTGGCCGTAGTACTTGAACTGCCAGTAGGCGTAGGCGGCGAACCAGTTGGAGTTGTCGCCGTAGAGGACGACCGTGTCGTCCTCGCTGATGCCGTGGCTGCCCAGCAGGGCCTCGAAGTCTGCCTTCTCTAAGATGTCTCGCTGCGTCTGGTCCTGGAGCTGGGTTTCCCAGTTGAACCCGATCGCGCCGGGGGCGTGTTCTTCTTCGTAGGCTTCCGTGTCGACGTCGACCTCGACGAGTCGGTGGTCGGAGTCGTCGTCCTGGAAGTCGTCGAGGCGCCCCTCGACCCAGTCAGCCGTGACGAGTACGTCGTTGGCGTAGTCGTTTGCCATACACAGCACTTCAACAGCGATACACAAAGGAACTGCCTAACCGGTCAATTCGGACACCGGTCGACCGTGGCGGAAATACTTGCCGTGGTGATCGTCGAGGCCGGTCGGGCCGTGGCTGTATTCGGCGGATTCGGGGCGCGCTCGAGCAGCCGCGAGCGATGGCGATCGACCTGTGCTCCGAAATAAGGTGAATGTTGCCTCTATCTCGGTACCAGCGAATCGCCGTCATACCGGTGCGTACACGGATCTGCGTCACGTATGAGCAGCTAATGGCTGACTCCGTTATCGTGTCCCCCGACTGGCTCGCAACGCATCTGGATGATCCGACCGTTCGCATTGTCGACGTTAGAGACGCCTGGGAGTACGACGGCATCGGACACCTGCCCGGTGCAGTGAGCATTCCGTTCGACAGCTACCGCGACGACAGCGATGTCGACCGAGGCACCTTACCCGGTGTCGAGGCCTTCGCCGACCTGCTCGGCGACGTGGGTATCGACACCGACGACACGATCGTCGCCTACGACGACACCCACGGCGTCTTCGCTGCCCGCTTCGTGCTCACCGCCCGCGAGTACGGTCACGACGACGTGCGTCTGCTCGACGGCGACTACAGCGCCTGGAACCGCGAGCACGAAACCACGAGTGAGACGCCCGAGATCGAGTCGACCGACTACGATCCAGACCCGCTCGAGCCAGCGGAGAGCCCACTTGTCGGCTATGACGCCGTCGCCGACGCCCTCGAGCGTGACGCCGTCTTCGTCGATACGCGCGAGCAAGACGAGTTCGAGGAGGCGCGTCTGCCGGGTGCTGTGCGGTTCGACTGGCGCGAGGTCGTCGACGAGGAGTCCCGGCGGCTAAAGCCCGAGGCCGAACTCGAGGACCTGCTCGCCGATCGTGGAATCACGCCCAACCGCGAGATCGTCCTCTACTGTAACACCGCCCGCCGGATCAGTCACACCTACGTGGTTCTGACGGCGTTAGGCTACGAGGATGTCCACTTCTACGAGGGCAGTCTCACAGAGTGGCTCGAGCACGATGGCGCGGTCGAGAGCGGCCCTGTCGACGACTAACTGCTCACGTCCCGCCAGTCCGGTGCCGTCGAGTAGCTCGTCTCGGAGAGTTCGTCGAACGCCGCGTAGACGACCTCGTTTAACGCGGGATGGACGTGGATCGGGTCCGCGACGTCGTCGACGGTGCCGCCGCCGTCCATCGCGACGACCACCTCGTGCAGCAGCGTCGACGCCTGCGGGCCGACGATGTGACAGCCCAGAATCTCGCCGTCCGATCCCGCGATCGCCTTCACGAACCCGTCGTCGGCCTCGAGGATCATCCCGAGCGGTGCGGCCCCGTACGGGACGGTGACGGCCTCGTACTCGCGGCCCTCGTCCGCGAGGCCGCCTTCCGTCCGACCCACGCTGGCGACCTGCGGATTGGTGAATATCGCGTGGGGCATCGCCTCGTAGTCGACGGCTCGCTGGCTCTCCTCGAGGACGTTTTCCGTGACGACGCGAGTTTCGTAGTCCGCGGCGTGTTTGAACGGTGGCTCGCCGACCGCGTCGCCCAACGCCCAGATCCCGTCCGCGGTCGTCTTCAGGAACTCGTCGGTCTCGATGGCGCCCGTCTCGTCGGTCTCGACCCCCGTCGTCTCGAGAGCGAGCGTGTCGGTGTTCGGTTGCCGCCCGGTTGCGAGCAGCAGGTCGGTCGCCCTGAGTTCGACGGTGTTAGCGCCGGGCTCGTCGTCGGTCGGTTCGGCGGTTACCGTGACGCCGCCGTCGGCCTCGGCGACCGCGGCCGCTTCGTAGCCCGTGTACACCTCACAGTGTGTCTCGAGCGAGTCGGTCACGACGGCGCTGACGTCATCGTCCTCTCGCGGGACGAGTTGATCGCTCCGGCCGACGATCGACACGTCAGTGCCGAGCGCGCCGAAGAAGTAGCCCAGTTCGACCCCGATGTAGCCGCCGCCGACGATTACCAGTTCGTCGGGTTGTTCGTCGAGAAACAGGACATCGTCGCTCGTGCGGTAGTCGACGTCCTCGAGGCCGTCGATCGGGGGTTCCATCGGCCGACCGCCGACGGCGATGATAACCGTCTCGCCGCGGATCCGCTCCGTGTCCGTCGTCTCGTCGGTCGGCTCGATGTCGATCATGCGATCGTCGACGAACCGACCCACACCACGGTAGAGGGTGACGTTGTCGTCGGTTTGTAGGTTCGCGGCCTTGTTCGCTGCCTGCTCGTAGACTGTGTCGTGGACCGCGGTCGTGATCTCGTCGTAGTCGACAGCCGTTACCTGCGCGCCGACACCGAACGACTCGGCACTGCGGACGGTCTCGATCACGTCTGCACGGTGGATGAGTGCCTTCGAGGGGACACAGCCGCGCGTGATACACGCGCCGCCAAGCGGGCCGGGTTCGACGACGGCCGACTCGAGGCCCTGATCGGCCGCCGCGGTGGCGACCTGGCTGCCCGAGCCGCCGCCGAGGACGACGATGTCGTATGTCTCCATACGGCTCCGTCCACGGACGGCTGCCTAAAACGGGCGCCTGCTATTCACATGCCGCTACTGGCTTTACCGGTTGGAGCGGCTTACAGCCAGTCGTCTCCCGGATCGTCCGCGGTCGCTTCCGTGTACGACTCGACCGCCGCCGCGAGGTTCGCGATGGCTTCCTCGGGCGTCTGTCCCTGGCTCGAGACGCCGGTCACCTCGTCGTCGGCGATGTGGAGCCCGTGTTCGTTTTGGCGCATGGTCACGTCCGCGTCCGCGAGCGCCTCGTAGTCGGAGGGGTCTACGTCTGCGTCGGAACTCATATGCGGGCGTTGTCGCGGTCGGGTGAAATACTCACCGACGCCGTCCGACCTGTCTCCGTGACCGATCCGGCAGTTCGGATCGGCTGTAGAAAAAGCCTTTAACGCCATCGCCCCGTAGACCGAGCAAATGGTACTCGACGATCTCGGGAGTTCTCTGCGGGGCACCTTGGACAAGCTCCGCGGGAAGTCGCGACTCAGCGAAGAAGACATCGAGGAGATCGTCAAGGAGATTCAGCGATCGCTGCTCTCCGCCGACGTCGACGTCTCGCTCGTGATGGAGCTGTCGGACAACATCAAAGAACGCGCCCTCGAGGAAGAACCCCCCGCCGGCACCCCCGCGCGGGACTTCGTCCTTCGGATCGTCTACGAGGAACTGGTCGATCTCATCGGCGAGTCGACCGAGTTGCCCCTCGAGGAACAGACGGTCCTCCTGGCCGGCCTACAGGGGTCGGGGAAAACCACGTCCGCCGCGAAGATGGCTTGGTGGTTCTCGACGAAGGGGCTTCGTCCCGCCGTGATCCAGACGGACACCTTCCGGCCCGGTGCCTACCAGCAGGCCGAGGAGATGGCCGGTCGCGCCGAGGTCGACTTCTACGGCAACCCGGACAACGACGATCCGGTCGAGATCGCCCGCAAGGGCCTGGAGGAGACCAGCGAGGCCGACGTCCACATTGTGGACACCGCGGGTCGCCACGCCTTAGAGGACGACCTGATCGACGAGATCGAGGACATCGAGGGAGTCGTCGAACCCGACACCTCCTTGCTCGTCTTGGACGCTGCGATCGGGCAGGGTGCGAAGGATCAGGCCCAGCAGTTCGACGAGTCGATCGGGATCGACGGCGTCGTCATCACGAAACTCGACGGGACGGCGAAAGGTGGCGGTGCGCTGACGGCTGTCGATCAGACCGACTCCTCGATTGCCTTCCTCGGGACCGGTGAGGAGGTCCAGGACATCGAGCGCTTCGAGCCCGACGGCTTCATCTCGCGACTGCTCGGGATGGGCGATCTCAGCCAGCTCGCCGAGCGCGTCGAACGCGCGATGGAGCAGACCGAGATCGAAGAAGACGACTGGGACCCCGAGGACATGTTGCAGGGGCAGTTCACCCTGAACGACATGCAAAAGCAGATGGAGGCGATGAACAACATGGGCCCCCTCGATCAGGTGATGGACATGATCCCCGGCTTCGGCGGCGGGATCAAAGACCAGTTGCCCGATGACGCGATGGACGTCACTCAGGAGCGGATGCGTACCTTCAGCGTCATCATGGACTCGATGACCGAGGCCGAAAAGGAGTATCCCAAGGCCATCGGCGCGAGCCAGATCGAACGCATCGCTCGCGGCTCGGGCACCAGCGAGGAGCAAGTCCGGGAACTGCTCCAGCAGTACAAGATGATGGAGAAGACCATCAAGCAGTTCCAGGGCATGGGCTCCGACAAGGAGATGCAGCGCATGATGCAACAGATGCAACAGCAAGGCGGCGGTGGCGGTGGTGGCATGGGCGGCATGGGTCCGTTCTGATCGTTCCCCGTTCTCTTCCGCCACGACCGACAGCCGTCTCGAGATCGATCTCGAAACGTACCAGTTCTGTTGCACTACGTTAATACCACTCTAGACGAACCGTCCTGTAGAAATGAACCGTCGGCAGTATCTCGCCCGCACCGGTACAGCCGGTGTGAGCGCAGGACTGATAGCGTCACTTGCAGGCTGTCTCGATGGCCTTCCCGATTCGTCGGAGGGCAGCGATGTCGAGGTCAGCGATCGTACGGGCCAGCGCGCGCTCGACCGCGCCGCAGGCAGTCTGAACACGGCCGCACAGTCACTGGAGGAACTCGAGGGCCTCGAGGACCCCGAAACCGTCGAGTTCGACCCAGCCGAGCCACGCGAGCACCTCGAGACGGCCCGGGACCATCTCGAGACGGCCGAGACCGAACTGGGCGACGATCGGGCGGCCGACATCGAGACGCTTGGCTCGTATGCGAGCGCCCTCGACGGGCTCATTTCGGTGACTGTCTCCGTCACCGACGACACGCTTGCCGACGACATCGACGCCGTCAACGCGGCACTCGAGGAGCAGGGCGACCTCGAGCGAGCAAACGAGATCGTCGATACTCGCTATGAGAACCTCAGCAGCGCACGCCAACGCTACGACCAGGTGGACGCGACGGTCGCGGATATCGACGGTGACCGGCTCACTGAACTTTCCGGGGTCAAGCTCGCCGATCTCGAGGATGGGGCGACCGCTCTCGGCGATGCAGTGACGGCGCTGGAGATGCTCACTGAAGCCTACGACAGGACTCTCGATGCGGACGAGGGGTACGGTGCGCTCGAGCGTGGCCGGACGGAGTCGGAGAACGGCGACTACGAGGCTGCACAGGCCGAGTTCGAGACCGCCGAGGCGACGTTTTCGACGTCGCTGGACCAACTCGAAGACGGGCGCTCGGATGCTCCGGAGGGGCTCGCCGACGATTTCGACACGGCAATTTGTCAGAACCGCCATCTCACCGACGCGGCAACGGCGTTCGGTGACGGGGCGGCCGCCGCAGCGGACGGCGATCCAGCTGCCAGAACCTACCAGTCCGAGGGTGAAGCCGAACTCGATGCGGTCGGGAACTGTACCGACTAGTCGGACGAGCCGGTCGTCGTTGCGTCGCGTTCGCGGGCAGCCATCGGCGGGAGGTCGTCGATTAGAACGACTGCGCTCCCCTCGAGCACCGTCGTGTCGTCGCCGTCGAGCACGACGGTCTCGATCCGGTACTTCGATCGCCCGAGGTCTTCGACGACCTTGCAAACCGCGGTGGCGCGGTCGCCGATCGGAAGCGGCGCGCGGAAGCTACTCTCCTGTGAAAGGTAGATCGTCAGCCCTGGGAGCCGGGCAAGCGCCGCGCTGATCAGCCCGTTCGCGAGGACGCCGTGGACGATCCGCTCGCCAAAGCGGGTCTCGGCGGCGTAGGCGTCCTCGAGGTGGAGCCGATTGGTGTCGCCGGTTACGTCCGCAAAGGCCTCGACGTCGTCGTCGGTGATCGGCTTCGAGAAGCGTGCCACGTCCCCGACCGCAACGGTCGACTCGTCCGCACCGCGATACTCGAACGCCCAGTCGTCGCGCTCGTATTTCGTGTCGGTCCTGACCTGTCGGCGTATCAGTGTGGTCTCGGGTCGGCCACGTTCGCGGGCCAGGTGTGGGACGTAATAGGAGAGTTCTGTCGTCGTGACGATTCCCTCGAGCGGGCCGTAGTCATCGGTATTCCCACCGTCGACGACCGGCAGGTGTTCGATATGCGACGACTGCAGCAACTCGACAGCGTCGACGATGGATGCAGTTGACTCGACTGTCGTCAGTGGCGTCGACATGACCGTCGACAGCTCGACGTGGCCGAGATCCTGCCGTTCACACAACTGTGTCGCGAAGTCACCTTCCGTGACGATGCCGACGGGGTCACCGTCCCGGGCCACGATTACCGAACTGACACCCTCGTCGCGCAACAGCGTCGCCGCCTCGGTCGCGGTCGCATCCGGCGGGGCGGTGACGACATCCTCGACCATGATCTCGGTGATGGGGATCGTGTCGTGCATTTGATGCCACTACGAGGTCGGACCCCATCAGTCATTGTGCCCTTCTCGTCGTGCGACCGGGGCTACAAGATGTCCTGCCGATGTCGAACCGAGTCAGACGGACTACTGTATGTCATTTCCGGCGTACCCGCATGACGGGCTGGGGTGTGCCGATAACCAGTGACAGCAGACCGTATCAGGCGTCGACCGGTCGCCCGTCTTCGGTCGGCGGCGCAATGTGGTCGATAAATTCCTCGAGGCTCGGCTCGTCGACCCGGACACGGACGGCGATCTCGCCGAGTTCGTCGGGTTCGCCGACCGAGAAATTGACGCGGTCCTCGAAGGCCGCCTGCTTTTTCAGTGCGAACGAAAAGGTATCGCCGTCGCGATTCGCGAAGAACTCGCCGCGAGCGGTGTCCAGAATCTCCTGGCGGTGGAGTAGCTCGGAGAAATGATCCATCGCATGGGCCTCGGCGCGGACCTCGCCGAACTCCTCTTCGATGTCCGCGTTGGGAAAGATGTTCGCGACGGCGTCGATCACGCGGCTCGTAACCTCGGTGTCGTAGATCGGTGCCGTGATCTCGACGTCGACGCGGTAGATCTCGCTCATGAGTCGGCTTCGGCCTCCGCACGTTTTTCGTCGTCGGTTCCGCGGATGAGCGAGCGGATTTGCTCGTGGAACGCCTCGAGCGAGTCGGTATTTTCGACGACGATGTCGGCCCGGGCCATCGCGTCGTCCATCCCGAAGCCGCGCTCGCGTTCGTCGCGGGCAGCCAGATCCTCACCGCCTTCGGCGGCGCTTGCGTCCCGGCCGCGGTCGTCGATCCGCTCGGCCCGCACCTCGAAGGGGGCTTCGATGCTGACCAGCGTGAACGCGTCGCCGAACTCGTCTTCGAAGACGTCGACCTCGACGTCCGAGCGGATGCCATCGACCAGCACCGTGTCGTGGTCCTCGAGGCGGTCCTCGATCATCGGTAGCGACCGCTCGGCGATCGCTGTCGGGCCGTTTTCCTCGCGCAGCGCCTGTGCGACCGTCCCGTGGTCTTTCGCGGGATCGAGCCCGCGGTCGGCCGTCTCCTGGCGGACGACGTCGCCCATCGTCACCACCGGGATTCCGTCTTCGCGTGCGACGGTGGCGGCCTCGCCCTTCCCGCTGCCGGGCAGTCCCACCGTTCCGATGACGTGCATCGAGGGAACGTACCGGCGAGACGTGCATAAACGCTGTGTTCGTCGCTCGCACCATTGTGGCCCGCGACTGCCGTTCCCGGGTCGCTGCAACGGTTTTATCCCCTTTTTACTGCGTTGCAATCCTGTTCGGTGTGTCTCTCAGGCTATGCCTGGTCTCGGAGCGACGCTCGCTCGAGTCGAGGTGACTTATGCGTCCGCTATCGATCGATTTCTCACGTGGAACCGACGCGTTCGACGGTCGTCTCTCGCTCAATCGTCCGAACTCTGCATAATTCGAGCAAACTCAGATTGATCGCTGAAACGGAGATACGCCGTTATGTGGCTGTCAGGAACAGAGACAGGTGCCGTATCATGACAGACAAGATCATCGACAGGCGCCGATTCACGGCCGGAGTCGGCGCTGGACTGGTCGCTGCAGTGGCAGGTTGTATGGACAGCGGTGAATCCAGTGACGAAACGTCGGGCGACGAGTCGGGCAGAACGAGCGATGGATCCGACGGGTCCGGTGGCTTCGGTGCCGACGAAAACGAGTCCGACGGCGGTGGGCTCGGGAACGAGTCCGACGACGGACTGGGTAACGAGTCTGACGACGGGAACACCGACTCGAGCAACGAGTCAGACGGCGACACTGTCACCGAAAACGAGAGCGACGACGAGTCCGAAGTCGAGTTCTGACGCCGGTCAGCGACACCGGTGACGTGCTCGTAATCTGGTTCTCTTTTTCAGACGATTCGCCCGCTCGCATCGGGTACTGGCCGCCGGAATCCCAATTGCTTATACTGTTCCATCGTGGATGCTGACTCGAGGGCACGTAGCTCAGTCCGGAAAGAGCGTCGGACTTCTAATCCGACGGTCGTGGGTTCAAATCCCATCGTGCCCGCTGTTCTGCGAGGAACGGACGTAACGAGCGAACAGTGAACTGAGATGGATTTGAACTAGACGGCGGCGAGCGTAGCGAGCCGACGGCGTGGTTCAAATCCCATCGTTCCCGGCCCTCGTTTGTCGTCCTCGAGCACAAATCCTCAAGAGTCGGGCCACCAACACGATCGTATGGACGGTCGCGTGTGGCAACTCCTCGTCGATCCGGCGGCGTTTTTCGACGCTGAAGCGCCCGCACTTTCGCAGTCGGTCGGCGTGCTCATCGCGACCGGCGCGGTGTGTCTGGGGGTGATTCCACCGGTGCTCTCGCTGCTCGAGTCGCCGGTGGTCCCCGACGAGGTGGTCTTCGATGCGTTTCCACCGATCCAGTATGTCACAGCCGACTGGGCGGTGTCCATTCCCGGGATCGTGGGCGTGCTTCTCGCGGCAGTGCTTGCAGTGCCGCTGGTGGCCTGGGTCGCGTTTTCGGCGCTGTTGTACCTGCTCTCGTGGCCGATCGCGAGCGAATCTGGGTTCGACCGCACGACCAGCCTCGTCGCCTGGGGGTTCGTTCCCCAGCTTCTCGCGAGCGGCGTCACACTCGTCGCGCTGTTCGTCGCCTTTCCGTCGACGCCGACCGAAAGCTGGCGGATCGGGGTCGCGGTTCCGGCACGGATCTACGCGTCGCCGCCCGGGTTCGAGCCGCTGTTCGCGGCGACGACCGTCGTCGGTGTGGGCTGTACGCTCTGGTCGGGCTATCTGTGGGCCCACGCGATCGCCGCGGCTCGCGGGGTGACGCTTCGACAGGGACTCGCCGTCGTCGCCGTGCCGACGGTGCTCGTCGTCGGGCCGGTTTAGGCGACGCGAACGCGGTGGTGCTCGAGGTCGGCTTCGAGCCGGTCGGCGGCTCGGAGTCGCAGGTTCCGTGCCTGCCGGTCGGTGAGCCGCGAGTCGGGCATGCGGTCGGCAAGGGGGTCGTACGCCGACGGCGTGAACCCGAGTCCGCGCAGGTAGCGTTGGACCCCCGCGCCGTCGAGTCCATCGTAGATGGCCGCGTCGGTGACCGACTCGACGGTGTCGAACGCGGGGAGGGCAAGCGGGTCGCGGACCCCTCTCGAGTCGACGGCTGCGTCCGAAGCGATCGCCGCTGAGTCGTCGACAACTGTTCCGTTGGCGTCGGCCTGTGAGACGATCGATCGGACCGCGCCTGCGAGCTGAAGCACCTGACTCGGCAGGGCCGTGTCGGGCGAGCGCCACTCGACTGTGGGCATCGCGGTTCGCAGTCGAACCGGGTTCCAGACCGCATCGTAGGGGCTGAATTCGGTTTCGAAGGTGGCCTGATCGACGCCACGCTCGAGGGCGCGCTCGCGAAACGAGTCGTAGGCATCTTCGAGTCGCCGTTCCCACTCGGCGACGCTGTCGACGTAGGGCCAGAGCTGGCCCTGTTCGGGGCAGGTTTCGTAGCACGAGCGACGGTAGAGGAACGGCCGGGCGCACTCGAGGATGCGTTCGCCGCGGTAGTGTGCGGCGCTGTTGACGAGCGCGAAGGCCGGATCGATCGCGGTCAGGGCGTTGAGCTGGTCGACGACGTTCGACTGTTCGAAGTGGACGTGTGTCCCGGCACAGAACCGCGCGTCGTCGAACGTCGGCCCGACGATCCGTCGCTGGAGGTCAGTACTGTCCTTCTCGCGGTAGGGGATGTCGGCAGGCGAGGCGGACAGCGGTGTCGCCAGTGGGACGAGCCGCTTGTGCTGGTCGTGTGCCGCGTCGACGACGCGGCCGATCCGGCCGCGTAGCTCCTCGCGGAGCTCGGCCATCGACTCACACGGGGTTGTCTTGATCTCGAGCATCGGTTCGACGAACTCAGGATCGACCTGATCCGAGACGTCGAGTAGTGTCTCAGGTGGGACGAGATCGCCGGTGTCGTCGACGACCCAGTACTCTACCTCGAGGCTGGTTTTCATAGCTGTCTTCGTTGGAGCGGAGTGACTGGCCCTCGAGCAATCCGTCACCGGGCCATCTCTGGTGACCGGCAGTCGGTGATCGACGGCCGTACCGAAGGCACGACAGCCGACCCGTCCGCCGGTCGTTCTCCTGTGGGATGGACGGTATGCACGAGCCACGCGAAGGGGTTGAGCCTGCACCGGCAAGCCGTGATGGCTGTTGCCACCACTCACGCGGAGCATCTCCGAGGCCACTGACACCAGTGTTACGTGGTTGCTCCGGGGCCGCTGCTAGATTGATACGTCTGCAGTAACATTGTGTAACTACAGATGAGCGACGAGACCACTCCGGACGACGTATCGGTGATCGTTGTCGGCGGCGGCCCCGCCGGACTGAGCGCAGCCCTCTTTACGGCGAAAAACGGCCTCGAGACGACGGTGTTCGACACCGACGAGACGTGGATGCACAAGGCCCACCTGTTCAACTACCTCGGGATCGGCTCGGTCGGCGGCAGCGAGTTCATGGCGACGGCCCGCCAGCAGGTCGACGACTTCGGCGTCGACCGCCGACAGGACGAGGCAGTGACCGCGGTCAGCGAGTCCGGCGACGGCTTCGTCGTCGAAACCGAGGACGGCGAATACGAGGCCGACTTCATCGTGCTCGCGACCGGCGCGAACCGCGACCTCGCCGACGACTTGGGCTGTGCGTTTTCTGACGACGACACCGTCGACGTCGGCGTCGACATGGAGACGAGCGTCGACGGCGCGTACGCGACCGGCGCGATGGTCCGCCCCGAGGAGTGGCAGGCCGCCATCTCCGTGGGCGACGGTGCTGCCGCGGCGCTCAACATCCTCTCGACGGTAAAAGGAGAACACTACCACGACTTCGACGTTCCCGACGACGCCGCGCGCGTCTTCGGCGAGCACGTCGCGGAGTAATCGCGACACCAGCCGACCCATTCGACCGAACCGACTCACACAACCCTACTATGTCTCACGACGAACCCACGCCAGTCACGCACGAACTGCCCGACAGCCCCGTCCACACGTCGGGGACCGACCACATCACCATCTGGGGATCTAACGAGGAAGACACGATCGAGTTCTACCAGGACCTACTCGGGATGCCGCTGGTCTTGCGCCAGCCGAACCTCGACGATCCCTCGCAAACTCACCTGTTCTTCGATACGGGTGATGGCCGCATCTTGACCTTCTTTGTCAGCGACGACCGCCCGTCCGCCCGCGGCCAGCGCGCCGGCGTCGGCGCGGTGCATCACCTCTGTTTCAGCATCGATCCCGACGAGTACGAGGATACGATGGACGCACTCGAGGACGCCGGCCACGGCTACAACGTCTTCGACCGGGGGATCTTCCACTCGATCTACACCCGCGACAACAACGGCCTCGTGATCGAACTCTCGACGGACAAATACGAGATCCCCGACGACCGCCGCGGCGAAGTGCTGGCCAAAGCCCAGGAGCTCCGCGAGGAAGACGGGGCTGACTACGCCAAAGACGAGCACCTTCGCGGCGCGATCGAGGCCGTCGGGCTCGAGGTCGTCGAACACGACCTGCCCGACGCCAGCGCCGGCGTCGGTGGTCTCGAATGAGCGCCGGCGAACGCGTCGACGGCCCCCATCAGGGCCAGCAACTCGTCACCGGCGGGACCGACCTTGCGGACGCTGAAGCGGCGCTCGTCCTCACCCACGGCCGCGGTGCGACCGCTCGCGGGATGATCCAGCTAGCCGACGAGGTTCACCAGGAGGGTGTCGCCGCCCTCGCCCCGCAGGCGGCCCGCCGGACGTGGTACCCGAACTCGTTTCTCGAGCCCGTCGAGCGAAACGAGCCCGGCCGATCATCAGGGCTGCAGGCGATCAGCGACGCGATCGACGAGGCCAACGACGCCGGAATCCCGACCGAGCGGGTCATGTTGATCGGCTTCTCGCAAGGTGCCTGTCTCGCCAGCGAGTACCTCGCGCGCAACCCGCGCCGCTACGGCGGATTGGCCGCCCTCAGCGGTGGGCTCATCGGCGAGGAACTGGACGACGAGTATCCCGGCGATCTCGAGGGGACGCCGGTCTTTCTCGGCTGTAGTGACGTTGATCCCCATATTCCCGAAGAACGGGTCCACGAGACGGCTGCCGTCTTCGAGTCGATGGACGCCGACGTGACGAAACGTCTCTACGAGGGGATGGGCCACGGCATCAACGAGGACGAGATGGCGGTCGTCTCGGAAATGGTTGCGGACCTCTCCGACGACCGATAGCGATTACGCTCGAGACCTGCGTCAGGTCAGCGGAAGCGTCTGTTCAGCGGAAGACGGTTACCGGGACGGGCGAACGACGGACGATCTTCTCCGCGACGCTGCCGAGTAAAACTCGCGAGAGCCCGGATCGACCGTGGCTGCCGATGATGATGTGGTCGATATCGTTGTCCTCGGCGAAGCGAACAACCTCGCGTGCGGGCTTGCCGACGGCGGTTTCGGTTCGAAAGTCGAGGTCGGGGTCGCTGACGAACTCGTCGATCTCTTCGGGGAGTTCCTCGGAGACTTTCTCTTCGCGGTCTCGGAGCATTTCCTGTGCGGCCATGATCCCGGCACCCGTGGAGCCATCCGCCGCTTCGATGACGCGCAACAACACGATTTCCTCGTCGGGATACGTGGTGAACGCGTGTTCGACTGCCTTCTGTGCGGGCGCGGAACCGTCGTACGCGACGAGTATTGCCATACCTGTGATCGGCGTTTCAGGACCATAAACCCGCCCGATGGAAACCGATCGGCTTCGCGGCTCGCTTCTTTCGTGAAAACGGTCGATAAAATTGCCTCGAGAGTGGAGCGCGTCGCGTCTCGCGGTTCTCGCTTACTTTGTTCGCTCCGAACCGCGCTACTCCTCGAAGCCGTCTTCGAACCGGAACGTCCCGTCACGCTGGACGACCTCGCCGTCGACTTCGATGAACGAATCCTCGCTCATGTCGACGATCATGTCGACGTGGACCGCCGAATCGTTCTGTTCGTTGTCCTCGCCGACGGTGTCGTCGTAGGCTCGACCGACGGCCATGTGGACGGTGTCGCCCATCTTCTCGTCGAAGAGCATGTTGTAAGTGAACTGGTCGATATCGCGGTTCATGCCGATGCCCAGTTCTCCGAGTCGGCGTGCGCCGTCGTCGGTGTTGAGTACCTCCGTGAGTACGTCCTCGTTTTTGGCCGCCGAATGGTCGACGACCTCGCCGCCCTCGAACTCGAGGAAGACGTCCGTGATCTCGCGGCCCTGGTGGTACAGCGGCATGTCGAACAGAACCTCGCCCTCGACGCTGTCGGGTCGGGGCGCAGTAAAGACCTCGCCGCCGGGGAGGTTGTGTTCGCCGTGGTCGTTCAGCGTCGGATTGCCGTCGACGGACATGGTCACGTCGGTCGTGTCGCCGCTGACGATGCGAACCTCGTCGGCGGGGTCCATGATTTCGACCATGTTCTCCTGGTGTTCGCGCTGAGATTCCCAGTCTTTGTTGACGGCGTCCCAGACGAAGTTCTCGTAGCCCTCGGTGCTCATCTCCGCAAGCTGGGCGTTGGCGGGCGCGGGGAACTGCGTGAGACACCAGCGTTTGGAGAGGCGTTCGTTCAGGATTGGGCGGTGGGCCTGCTGGTAGGCCGCGCTGATCTCGGGGTCGACGTCGCTGGTCTGGGTGACGTTGTCGCTTGCCCGAATCGCGATGTAGACATCGCTGTGCTCGACGAGCGCGCGTTCGTGTTCAGGCGTCTCGAACTCGCCGTCGGACGCCCGCAGGAAGGCCCGCTGGCTGCGCTTGCCGGTTCGCTGACTCGTGGTGACGGGGTTTGCCCCCTTCTCGCCGATCACTTCGTGGAGCGCGACGACCAGGTCCTCGGCGACCGGGTGGGCGTCGATGATGACGTTGTCGTCCTCCTCCAGATCGACCGAGTGGTTGGCGATGATCTCGGCGTGTTCCCGAATGCGTGGGTCCATGCTCCGGTATTAGAAGGGGAGGGAAAAAACGGTTCGTGATGCGGAGCGTCGCTGACGTGCGGCGTCGGCCGTCGTCAGCGCTCGCCACGCATCCCATCGCGGAACTCGAGGACGGTCCGGCGCAAGAGGAGATACGCGAAAAAGACCAGCGACAGCAAAATGACGACGACCGCGATGATCACGGGATCGTCGGGGAGGAGGCCGATGATGGAATCGAGCATACGCGGCCGCTACACTGTCATTGTGGTTAACCGTTTCGACCTCGGGCGGTTGTATCCGTGCCGCCACTCCAGTAACTAAAATCGGAATTTCAGCTTGCGCCGACTATAACGTGACGCGGTCCGTTCGTTCAGGTAGGCCTCGAGTCAGGTGGTACGTCCGCCCTGGCGACCGCGAGCTCGAGGCCTGCCGCCCTCCCTGCGACCCCACCGGTCGGCTGTCACACCTCCGTCTGACACGCCGGTTCGTGGCTGCCGGCCGACACCCTCTGACAGCCCTCTCGAATCATCCCCGCTGGCGTTGTCCACCGATCCGAATCGCTTGCCGTCGCGTTCGGCGTCCGTCTTGTGCCTTCGTGTTATACCGGCCGAATCTCGAACGACTCGATCGGCGTTCCGTCCGGCTGTCGGATCGTCCCCTCGAGTCCGTCGTCGTCGCCGTCCTCGAGGACGGCGAATCCCGGCCGATTCCCGCGCGGATCGGCGTGGCTGCCGGGGTTGAGCAGCGTGACGTCCGCGGTCTCGACGACCGTCGGCCGGTGGCTGTGACCGAAGACGACGAGGTCCGCCCCGCGCGAGCGGCCGAACATCGCGAGTCCGGTCTCGCCGCCGTCCTGGCGATGAGTGACGGCGATGCGGACGCCGCCCGCCTCGACGACGCGAGCCGTCGGCAGGCGCTCCCGAACTGCAGCGCTGTCTGCGTTCCCGTGGACTGCGAACAGGCGGTCGGTCTCTGCCTGAAACGCCTCGAGTACGGCCTCGCTCGTGAAATCGCCCGCGTGAACGACGGTGTCGGCTTCGCGGGCCGCGGTCAGGGCCTCGCCCTCGAGTTTGTGGCCCTGCCGACTGTGCGTATCCGAGAAGATCGCGATCATGGTCGCAGTTGGCTCGGCAGTGACAGGTTCCTTTCGGATGCGATCGCTGCTGTCCGCAGCCGGGTGATGCAACGCCGTTTTCGCCATTGGGACGGCCGTGGCCGGCTCTAGAACGGCTTACACTTTTGGGCGTCCCCTCCGTAGTCGTCGGCGATGGCCAGTAGTACCTCCGTCGTGCTCGCCGCGCTGTTCGCAAACGGTGCGATCGCGGTGCTGAAGTTCGGCGGCTTTCTGTTGACCGGCAGTCCCGCGATGCTCTCGGAGACGTACCACTCTATTTCGGATACGGGCAATCAGGTCTTCCTGTTGGTCGGGATCAAGTACGGCGCACAGGAGGCGACCCGGTCGCACCCGTTCGGCCACGGCAAGGCCCAGTTCTTCTATAGCCTGCTGGTCAGCGTCATGCTCTTTGGCATCGCCGGCTGGGAGAGCGCCCGCCACGGCTACAGTGCGCTGCAAGAGGGTGGTGTCCACCGCGCCAGCGAGGACATCACGCTGCTGGGGCAGACGTTCGACCCGGTCTACGTCAACTACGCCGTGTTGCTCGGGGCGATCGCTTTCGAGTCCTACGCGCTCTGGAAGGCCTATCAAGGAATCAGCCGCCAGATGGACGAGTACGGCTGGACGAGTCTCCGTGAGGCCTTCCGGAAGACCAGCGACGTGACGACCCTGACTGCACTCACCGAAGATACGATCGCGCTCGCAGGTGCGGGCATCGCACTGCTGGGGATCTACCTGACTCGGACCACTGGAAACCCGATGTACGACGCCGGTGCCGCACTCGTCATCGGGCTCTTGCTCATGGGCTTTGCTATCGCGCTGGCCTGGGAGAACAAGCGCCTCATCCTCGGAGAGAGTCTCCCGAAAGACGACGAGGACGAACTTCGGGCGATCGTCACGGACTGGGACGGCGTCACCGACCTCGTCGACTTCCGGACCGTCTACTTCGGGGCCGAGGAACTGCTCGTCACCGCCGACGTGGCGTTCGAGTCCGACCTCGACGCCGAGACGATCGACGAGCGTATCACCGACCTCGAGCGCGCCCTGAAAGCTCACGACGACCAGATCAAACGGATCTACATCGAACCCGAAGCGTAGCCGCTCGACCGCTACTCGTCGGCTTTCTCGCCGCGATCGTCGTAGACGGCGACGACCGTCGACCCCGGTGGCCGGTCGTTCAGCACTGCCGTGACCGTCGTGTCCTCGAGATCGACCGCCGAGTGGAGTCGGGACCACTCGTCCCCGGTCTCGACGGCGACCGCGACGTCGGTCGGACTCGCTCCCGGCGGCAGGGCCGTCGGATCGTAGTCGAGCACGAGCCGGAGCGCTTCCACCGCTCGAAGCTCGTCGCACGCCACGAGGTCGACCGGCTCGCCCAGCGCAGCCGCCGGCGGGTCGCTGTCGCTTTGGGCGAGGCCGAACGCCTCCGGGACCACGTTCGCTACGAGGTCGACGCGGGCACCCGCGTGCTCGAGGGCGTATTCCGCGACGGTACTGGCATCGTATCCAGGGATTGCCATACCGGAGGCAGTGCCTCGAGATACATGGCCCTGTACCGCGCGGTTGCCGGCCGGTGGGATGGAAGGTCGCGCCCTCGCTCGATCGGGGAGTGACGATCGAATCGAGACGAACGTTTTTATCGGAGCGCGAACCACTCACGGATTGTGTCCGAGACCGGGTATCTGCGCTTTTTCCCGTACGACCGACCGTACGAGAATCAGCGCGAGGCGATGGACCGCATCCACAACGCCCTCCACCGGGGCCAGAACGTCCTCTTCGAGGGTGCCTGTGGGACCGGCAAGACCCTCTCGTCGCTCGTGCCGGCCCTCGAGGTCGCCCGCGAGCAGGACAAGACGGTCGTCATCACGACGAACGTCCACCAGCAGATGCGCCAGTTCGTCGCCGAGGCCCGCGCGATCACGCGCGAGGAATCGATTCGCGCGGTCGTCTTCAAAGGCAAGGCCTCGATGTGTCACATCGACGTCGGCTACGAGGAGTGTCAGGCCCTGCGAGACAACACCCGCGCCGTCGTCGACGCCGAACGCGACCAGGCCCAACTCGAGCGCCGCCAGCGCGACCTGCTGGCCGAAAGCCAGGACGGCGACGGCGCGGCGGCCGACGCCCGCGCGGCGGTGATGGACGAACTCGAGACCATCGAGGAGCGCCTCGAGGACCTCGAGGAACAGAACGTCTGTGAGTACTACCGGAACAACCTGACCCAGGACACGGACGAGTTCTTCGGCTGGCTCTTCGAGGACGTCCGCACGCCCGACGAAATCTACGAGTACGCCGACCGACAGGAGCTCTGTGGGTACGAACTCCTGAAAGAGGGCATCGAGGGTGTCGATCTGGTCGTCTGCAACTACCACCATTTGCTCGATTCGACGATTCGCGAACAGTTCTTCCGGTGGCTGGGTCGCGAGCCCGAGGACGTCATCGCTGTCTTCGACGAGGCCCACAACGTCGAGGACGCCGCCCGCGAGCACGCCACCCGCACCTGTTCGGAGCGGACGTTCGACTCGGCGCTCGACGAACTCGCCGACACTGACGATCCACGCTCGGACGACGCCGCGAACGTCCTCTCGGCGTTTCACCGCGCGCTCGTCGAGAGCTATGAGGACTCTTTTGGCTTTGGTGAACGCGAGCAGATTGGCGAGAATTGGACGGACGTTCCCATCGCCAACGACGACCGCAAGGACGATCTGACCCTCGAGTTTCTCCAGCGCTACTCCGGGCGGGGAATCAGCGAGGACCTCGAGGCCGCGATGCAACTCGGCCAGGAGTTAGACGAGGAGTACGAGGAAGCGTATCGGGAGGGTGAGACCGCTACGCGGACGGAGTGTCAGACCCTGCAGGCCGCGGCGTTCGTCAGCGCCTGGATGAACGAGGGGTCCAACGAAGGGCTCTACCCGGTCGTCTCCGTCACCCGAGACGCCGGCACGGACGAGGTCTACGGCCGCGCGGAACTCTACACCTGTCTCCCGCGGCAGGTGACCGGCCGGCTGTTCGAGGAGGTCCACGCGACGGTCCTGATGAGCGCGACCATCCAGCCGTTCGAGGTCACCAAGGACGTACTGGGACTCGAGAACGCTGTGACGATGGCCTACGGGCTCGGCTTCCCCGAGGAAAACCGCAGGACGTATGCCGTCGAGACGCCGCCGCTGTTCTCGTCGGATCGCGACGATCCCGTGGTCCAGAACGAGGTGACCGAAACGATCCACGACGCCGTCCGGATGACGCCCGGCAACACGCTCGCGTTCTTCCCCAACTATGGCGAGGCCAGCCGGTACGCCGACCGGATCGCGGGCCGAAGCGACCGGTCGGTGTACGTCGACGAGCCGGGCCAGTCCGTCGAAGACCTTCGCCAGCAGTTCATCGCGGACGACGACGCGGTGTTGTGTACCTCGCTGTGGGGCACCCTCGCGGAGGGGGTGAGTTTCGACGGTGACGACGCGAATACGGTACTGGTCGTCGGTGTCCCGTATCCACATCTGGACGACCGAGCCGAGGCCGTCCAGGAGGCCTACGACGCCGCCTTCGACGGCACCGACACCGGCTGGCGCTACGCCGTCGAGATCCCGACGGTTCGAAAAACTAGACAGGCGCTCGGGCGGGTCATCCGCTCACCCGAGGAAGTCGGCGTCCGTGCGCTGCTCGATCGACGCTACTCGCGGCGGGCGAAATCGGAGCTGGGCAAGTACAGCGTCAACGGGATCTTTCCCCACGAGGAACGCGAGGAACTGATCGATATCGAACCGGACAAACTCAAGTTCGCGATGCGCAACTTCTACGGCGACCACGACGCGTACGACGGCGAGCCGCCGGCACCGTAATAGCCAGGTTAGTCGGCAGCCACTGCCTCGCGCGGCTCCCAGTCCTGATAGCCACCGGCCATACTCACGACGCGCTCGGCGTCGCCGTACTCCGCGATGAGCCGGGCAGCCTGGATCGACGAGTTGCCCCGGTAACAGTAGACGACGACTTCGTCGGCCCAGTCGCGGTCGACGACGGTCTCCTCGAGTTCCTCGATGGTGACGTGGTCGGCCTCGGGGAGGTGGCCGTCGGCGTAGTCATCGTCCTCACGGATGTCGATCAGGTCGAACTCCTCGTCACGGTCGATCCGTCGGCGAACCGTCTCGGTGGATTCTTCCTCGATCATGCTTGCTTTCGGAGGTAGATACGGTAGGTCGCGTCGCCGCTGCGCCAGACCTGTGCCTCGGCGTCGTCGCCGACGGCGCGGGGCACGTTCTCGGTACAGGGGACGTGATCGGTCTCCTGGACGAGCAACTCGCCCGCCTCGAGGTCCTGCAGGCCTTTCTTGGCCTCGACCTGCGGGTAGGGACAGACCTCGCCGGTCATGTCCTGGACGAGGTCGGCGTCCTCGAGCAGCGCTTCGGCTTCGTCGTCGGTCAGTTCGTCTGGCGTGTTCGTGACGTCGTCGATGGATGGCATTGTCTGTCGTAATGTTGGCGTTCAGTTAGCGAACGATTCAGATCGCACAGCCGACTTCGCGGTAGATCCAGTGGGTCATCACGTAGACGCCGGCGACGATGCCGACGGCTGCGATAAACGAGTGGATCGACAGCTCCGCGATACCGGAGTAGATGTTCCCGATGTTGCAGCCGGGGGCGAGCCGCGAGCCTGCGCCCATCATGAGGCCGCCGACGACGGCGTTGGGGAGCCGTCGGCGCTTCGGAACCCGCAGGGCGAAGTCCCCGCTCCAGAGGGCGGCGAGGAACGCGCCGACGATGACGAACGCGATCATCACCATGTCGACGGTCACGCCGACGCCCTGGCCCTGAAAGAGGATCGAGCCCCAGTACTCGAACGAACCGGCGTCGACGCCGACTTGCGAGAGGAGATAGCCGGTCCAGCGGGCCTCGGGACCGGTGACGCCGACGATCGAGACCTGGGTGAACCAGAGCACCGCGGCGGCGGTGATTCCAAGCGCCGCAGTGCGGGGGTCCCACGGCTGCTTGCTCGCGGCGATCGGGTGTCGCCACGCGCGAACGAGCCCGCGGAAATACGTTTCCGTTCCGCGTGCGAACCCGCGCAGACCCACGACCGGCGCGAGGAACGCGGCCGGGGTGAGCTGGGCCACGTCGGCGCGTTCGCCGAAGTCGGCTGCAGTCGACGCACGACCGGTCAGCGTCGCGTAGACGAGGAGTCCGGCGAGTGCGACTGCGAGGCCGACCAGACCTGCCGGGACGGACGTGACCGTAAACAGGCTCGCGCCTTCACCGACCGTCAGCGGCTCGAAGTACGTGCGCTCGAGCGTCGGGAAGGCGACGGTGAAGCCGGCGTAACCGACGCCCATGAACAGCAGCGTGAGCCAGAACTGCAGATAGCCTTCGCCGGCGCGGTAGAGCGTGCCACTGGCACAGCCACCGGCGTAGGTCATGCCCACGCCGAAGATGAAGCCGCCGACGAGTCCCGTCAGCCCCCAGTCGGGCGTCCAGAACCCCTGATAGTAGCCCAGTTGGTAGGCGATACCCCAGAAGATCATCGTCAGAAACGTCGCTGCGAGGACGCCTTTCGTGACCCGGGAGTCCTTGTACGCGAAGAAGTCCCGGAAGGCGTTGACGAAGCAGAATCGCCCCTTCTGGAGGAACGCTCCGAGGGCGAGTCCGACGACCGCTGCGACGAGTAGCGTTGCGACCACATCGGAACCAGTGGCCAGATGGACTTAATCCGCACCGAGCCGGCCGACGCTACCCCGACTATTGACGCCTCTCAGGTCCGAATTCGGGCGTTTCGGCCGTCTAGAACGCCACTCGCAGTGACAGGGTGATGCAGCCGCCGACGGCAATAGCCGCGATATTTGCGGGAACCTCGGACGCACTTCGTCACGCGTTTTGGCCCATAGCGCGTGTGACGACCCCTACGACGGCAAGGAGACGCGACTCACCGGCAACTTGTACGTCCCGTCCCAGAACTCGAGTTCGCTGACTGTCCACCGGACGGGGTCGATCTCGCGGTCGGCCAGCCGCTTCGCCGCCTCGACGTCGCCCCCACGGGCGAGCGTCACGTGGGGAACGTAGTCCGCACCCTCGAGTCCGTCGACGACCTCGAAGGTCTCGGTGAGATCGGCATGAAGGCTCTCGAGGCCGGGGCTCTCGACGGCGAGATAGACGACCGGTGCCGAGCCAAGTGGCGGGTCCGCGAAGTAGTCGATGCCTGTGATCTGTGCCTCGACGGCGGGCGCACCCTCGAGCGCGCGGTGGGCGCGGTGTTGGAGCTGCGCGACGTGGTCGGCTTCGCCGAGTCGCTTGAGCAGACACGAGTGGTCCTCGCGGACGGTCTCGAAGCCGATCAGCTCGGGATAGAGGCGATCCGCGAGCTGGCGGACGCGACCGGGGACCGGGACGTTGACGCTGTACACTTCGGCCGATATTGGACCGAGGTAGCTATCAGTCTGGTGGTCTCGGGGCTCGTCGCCTCCGCCGACGGCCAGCTCAGATGCGGTCGAGCAACCAGAGCACGATTAGGACGGCGATCGCGAGCTGGACGATCACGAAGAAGGGACCGAGCAGCCAGGCGAGCCCGCTGATCGCCGCCTCGAGGATCTCGAGGACGAGCACGACGGCGACCAGTCCGAGGACGAGTTTCAGCAGCGTGTCGACCTCCAGTTCGCCGCGAATGTCAGACATATATGTTTGTATTCGGACGAATGTGTGAAAAATATGCTGTTACTGTGTCGGAAAGACCTATTTAGATGGCCATGACATATGTCCGTAATGGAGGTGAGGGGGCTGCGAGCCCTGGTCTGCCTGCTCGTGGTGGTTGCGTGTTCGGGTGCGTGCGCCCCGGTGGTGCCTGTGACAGCGGATGCTGGGACGCAGACGGTGATGCGACAGGTCCAAGCGGACGATGGTGGCGCGGACACGAACGGCTCCGTGCAACTCGAGGATGCCGATCGGATCCACATCGACGTCTCCATCGCCGAGAACGGCACCGCGCAGGTGACTTCGGACTACCAGTTTTATCCCGACGAAAACGGGTCGATGGCGCGGTGGGAGTCGTTACAGTCCAATATCTCGACGAATACCGACTCGTACGTCGCAACGGAACGACGCCAGTGGAACGAGACGGTTGCGAAGGGTGAAAACGCGACGGAGCGAGAGATGAACATCTCGAATTTGTCGGTCACGACGGAGGAAGACTCCCGGCCGGAGGAAATCGGGCATGCCAAAGTCACCTTTCAGTGGTCCGACTTTGCCCATGTCGAACTGAACCGGATCGAGGCGGGGGCTGCGCTGTCCGGGTTCACGCTCAGCAACGAGACGACGTTACAGTTCCGTTGGCCGGAGGAGTACGCGGTCTACGAGAGCGACGGCGAGCCGCAGGTGGACCCATCGCCGGACGAGCGATCCGATCGCTCGGTAAAGTGGGAGGGCGAGACGAACTTTCCCGACGATCAGCCACGGCTCGTCCTGATCAAAAACGGCGACTCGACCGCGGCACAGCCGTCGGCCGACGGTGGCCCGTCGATGCCGTGGGTGATCGTCTTCCTCGCGCTGGCCCTGTTGGCGACCGTCGGCATCGCCGGCTGGCTACGCAGCCGCAATCGGCCCCGTAGTGGTGGAACCGACGGCGAGACCGATGTCGCGTGGCGAGCCGACGGCTCGAGTGCTGCCGACTCGAGCATGACCGAGACGCCGCCGGAACTGCTGAGCAACGAAGAACGGGTGTTACGACTGCTTGAGCAACACGGTGGGCGGATCAAACAGCAGGACGTCGTCTCGGAACTGGACTGGACCGAGGCCAAAACGAGTCAGGTCGTCGGCGACTTACGCGAGGACGACGAGATCGAGGTCTTCCGGATCGGCCGGGAGAACGTCCTGTCACTGCCCGACGACGAGTAAGTACCTGTCCTGCGGGCGCGATGTAGCAGGTTTTAATACCGTGGGTTTGCAGTGTTCAGACAATGAGCCAGACCGTCGGCGCCATGCTCGCCCTTTCCGGTACCGACGGGACCGTCGCTCGGCGACGACCGCGGCGATTCCGACCGGGCCTTTGAGCCCGTCCTCTACTACTTCCCCGATCCGATTCGTTTCAACGTTCCCGAAACTGCAGTATTTTCGGTTAGCAGCCGCTCTCTCGATATTTTGCGGAATTAAAACCAATGAGCTTAAGTCCGTCCTGTGGTTTCACTCGAGTACGATATGACCCGCGTGGCACTTGCGTTTTCGGGCGGCCTGGACACGACTGTCTGTGTCCCGCTGCTCGAGGAAGAATACGGATACGACGACGTGATCGGCGTCACCGTCGACGTTGGCCAGCCGGCCGCCGAGTTCGACGAGGCCGAAGAAACCGCCGAAGCGCTCGGCTTAGAACACTACGTCGTCGACGCGCGAGAGGAATTCGCCGATCTCTGTCTCGAGAGCGTTCGCGCGAACGCGACCTATCAGGGCTACCCGCTGGGAACGGCGCTGGCTCGCCCGGTGATCGCGGAGGCGATCCTCGACGTCGCGAAGGAACAGGACTGTGACGCCGTCGCGCACGGCTGTACGGGCAAGGGCAACGACCAGCTCCGCTTCGAGGCGATCTGGCGCGACTCCGATCTCGAGGTGTACGCCCCCGTGCGCGAACTCGGCCTGACCCGCGAGTGGGAACAGGAGTACGCCGCCGAGAAGGACCTGCCCGTCGAGGGTGGCAGCGGCGGCGACTGGTCGATCGACACCAACATCTGGAGCCGCTCGGTCGAGGGCGACGACTTAGAGGACCCCGGCTACGTCCCGCCGCGTGACATCTACGCGTGGACCGACGAGCCCGGCAGCGAGACCGAAGAGATCGAGATCTCCTTCGAGGAGGGCTACCCCGTCGCCGTCGACGGCGAGGAATATGAACCGGTCGAACTCATCGAATATCTCAACGACCTCGCCGGCAGCTACGGTGTCGGCCGCACCGACATGATGGAAGACCGCATGCTCGGGCTGAAGGTCCGCGAGAACTACGAACACCCCGGCGCGACGACGCTGCTGGCTGCTCACGAAGCCCTCGAGGGCCTCGTCCTCACCCAGGAGGAGCGCCAGTTCAAGACCCAGATCGACCAGCAGTGGTCCCAGAAGGCCTACGAGGGCCTGATCGACGCGCCGCTCGTGAGCGCGCTCGAGGGCTTCATCGCCGAGACGCAGAAGCGCGTCACCGGCACGGTGACGATCCGCTTCGAGGGCGGCCAGGCCCGTCCGGTCGCACGCGAGAGCAAATTCGCAGCCTACTCGGCCGAACACGCCTCGTTCGACACCGAGACGGTCGGCAAGATCAAACAGGAAGACGCCACCGGCGTCGCGAAGTATCACGGCTTCCAGCGCCGCCTCGCCAACGAGGCGATCGCCGCGAACGCCGACGACGAGGACGACGAGTAACGATGTTCGAGGAGAGTGCTCCCGACGACGGCGAGTCCGAGCACGACCCGGTTCTCACGGACGGTGGGACCGACGACGAGGGCGGTGAGCGATCCGACGGCGTCGTCCGCCGGGACCGCTTTAGCGGCGGCCCCGCCCGGAGCTTCCTCTCCTCGCTCGCAGCGGACGAACGCATTTTCCAGGCCGACCTCGCGGTCGACCGCGCGCACACGGTCATGCTCGCCGAGCAGGAGATCATCGATGACGATGTCGCCGGCGAGATCCTGACCGCGCTCGACGCGATCGAAGTCGACGGTCACGATTCGCTACCCGACGGTGAGGACGTCCACGAGGCCATCGAGACGGCCGTCATCGAGCGCGTCGGTCCCGACGGCGGGAAGATGCACACCGCACGCTCGCGCAACGACGAGGTCGCGGCCTGTATCCGCTACCGGCTGCGCGAGGACGTCCTCGCGGCGATCGAGACGACCCTCGCGCTGCGCGAGTCCCTGGTCGACGTGGCCGACGACCACCAAGAGACGATCATGCCCGGCTACACGCACCTCCAGCCCGCCCAGCCGACCACCGTTGCTCACTGGGCACTGGCCTACGAGGGTGCCGTTCGCCGCGATACCGAACGGTTGCTCGAGGCCTACGCGCGGATCAACGAATCGCCGCTGGGTGGCGCAGCGTTCGCGGGCACGACATTCGACATCGACCGCGAACGCACCGCCGACTTGCTCGGCTTCGACGGCGTGGTCGAGAACTCGATGGACGCCTCCTCGAGCCGGGACTTCCTGCTCGAGACGGTCCAGGCGCTGTCGACGCACGCGACGACGCTGTCGGGACTGGCCGAGGACGTCATTATCTTCGCGAACCGCGGTTTCGTCGAACTGTCGGACGACTATTCGTCGACGTCGTCGATCATGCCCCAGAAGAAGAACCCGGACACGCTGGAACTCGTCCGTGCGGTCGCGGGCGACGCGGCCGGCGGCGTCCAGGGACTGACGACGACGCTCAAGGGACTGCCGCGTGCGTACAACCGCGACCTCCAGCGGGCGACGACCCACGCCTGGGAGACCGTCGACGCAGTGACGGAGGCGAGCGAGGTCGCGGCGGGTGCCGCCGCGACGGCCGACTGGAACGAGGAGACGCTGGCCGCGGAAGCCGGCGAGGGGTTCTCGACGGCGACCGGCGTCGCGGACCTGCTGGCCGCGAACGGGCTCCCGTTCCGGACGGCACACGAACTGGTCGCGATTGCCGCCGAGAACGGCGCAGACTACGACGCGCTCGAGGCTGCATCCCAAGAAGTCCTCGACGAGTCGCTCGAGGCCTACGTCGATCCCGACGCCGTCGCGGACGCGCTCGATCCCGCCGAAAGCGTCGCCAGCCGCGACTCGCAGGGCGGCCCCGCCCCCGAGGCGGTCGACGCCCAACTCGAGACGGCCCGCGAGGTGCTCGCGGACGACGACGACGCACACGCTGAGTTGACCGCAGCGCTCGAGGCGGCTCACGAGGCGCTCCGATCGGAGGTGAACGGGTATGTCTGACCGCATCACTCGAGCGACCGGAACGAGACGGGCGACGACATCCTGGAGCGCCGACCGCCCGCTCCGACGACGATCCCCGTGAGGGGATGAATTACTCGCTCCATGATATGTCAAAATAGAATTGCGGTGAAATGGCGTCTACGGTCCGTTAGAGGGCAGTGCAGTTAGTATAATTTTGCTGTTAGGTTCGAAGGCTTTAAGGGATCGCGGCTCCCACGTGCGAGTACAATGACCGAATGCGTCGAGTGTGGGGCTGAACTGTCCCTGCACGACGATCTGGAAGTCGGAGAGATCGTTGACTGTACGACCTGTGGTGCCGAGCTGGAAGTCGTCGACACCGAGCCGCCAGTCCTCGAGCGAGCCCCCGAGCTCGAAGAGGACTGGGGTGAGTGACCTTGCAGACGGGCGCGACACCGGCCCGCACTGCGCACACGATCCGAGGGGCTCGTAGCGAGTTCCTCACAGCCATTCAGAGGTGGCTCGCGTGAACGTAGGCATACTCTATTCACGGATTCGCAAAGACGAGAAGCTCCTGTTGAACGAGCTTCGCGAGCGCGATCACGAGGTCACGAAGATCGACGTTCGCAAGCAGACCTTCGATATTTCGGAGGCCCCCGAGGCGTTCGCAGATCTCGACATCGTCGTCGACCGCTGTCTCGCCACGAGCCGGAGCCTGTACGCCACGCAGTTCTTCGAGGCCTACGGCATCCCCGTGGTCAACAGCCACGAGACCGCCGATATCTGCGCTGACAAAGTGAAAAACAGCCTCGCGCTCGAGCAGGCGGGCGTGCCCACGCCCGCGACGAAAGTCGCGTTTACGAAAGAGACCGCGATGGAGGCCATCGAGGAGTTTGGCTATCCGTGCGTCCTCAAACCCGTCGTCGGATCGTGGGGCCGCCTGATGGCCAAGATCGACTCCGAGTCGGCCGCCGAGGCCATCCTGGAGCACAAGGCGACGCTCGGCCACTACGAGCACAAGGTGTTCTACGTCCAGGAGTTCGTCGAGAAACCCGGTCGCGACATTCGCGTGCTCGCGGTCGACGGCGAGCCGATCGCCGCGATGGTCCGCTCGTCGGATCACTGGATCACCAACGCCGCCAAGGGTGCGGAGACGGATGTCTTCGAACTCGATGACGACGCGCTGGACCTCGTCCAGAAGGCCAGCGACGCCGTCGGTGGCGGCTTACTCGGCGTCGATCTCATGGAGACCGGTGATTCCTACACCGTCCACGAGGTCAACCACACCGTCGAGTTCAAAGCACTCGACGAGGCCGTCGAGACTGACGTCGCCGGCACCGTCGTCGACTGGCTCGAGCAGAAAGCCGAGGCAGCCGATCCGGAACTCGAGGTGACCGCCTGATGGCGGCCGACACCGTCACCGCGACCGTCATCGGTGGCTCCGGCTTTACCGGTGGCGAACTCCTGCGCCTGCTCGCGGGCCATCCGAACGTCGAGCTCGCGGAGGTCACGAGCCGGTCGAAAGCCGGCAAGAGCGTTGGCTCCGTCCACCCGCCGTTGCGCGGGACGGACCTGCGCTTTACCGAACCCGACGATCTCGAGAGCGTCGATGTCCTCTTTGCGGCGACGCCACACGGCGTCTCGATGGGCCAGATCGACGAGTTCTTCGAGATCGCCGACACGGTCGTGGACCTCTCGGCTGACTTCCGCCTCGAGACCGAAGCCCAGTACGACGAGTGGTACGACGGCCACGAGGCACCGGAGTACTTGGAAAAGGCCGAATACGCGCTTCCCGAGATCAACCGTGACAACCTCGAGGGAGCAGAACTCATCGCGGGTGGCGGCTGTAACGCCACCGCGACGATCCTCGGCCTCTATCCGCTGTTCGAACACGACATCTTGGAGGGCGGCGAGCAGATCGTCACCGACGTGAAAGTCGGCTCCTCCGAAGGGGGCGCTGGCGGCGGCGAGGCCTCGAGCCATCCCGAGCGCTCGGGCGTCGTCCGCCCCTACGCGCCGACGGGCCACCGCCACGAGGCCGAGATCGAGCAGTTCCTCGGCACGTCGGTGTCGTTTACCTGCCACGCCGTGGACATGATCCGCGGCGCGAGCGCGACGAACCACGTCTTCCCGTCGGGTCCTGTCTCGAAGGGCGACCTCTGGCAGGCCTATCGCGGCTGCTACGAGGACGAGCCGTTCGTCCGCATGGCCGCCGGCGGCTCCGGCGTCTACCGCTACCCCGAACCGAAGTCGGTCGCAGGGACGAACCTCGCCGAAATCGGCTTCGAACTCGACCCGTCGAACAAACGCATCGTCGTCTTCTCGGCGATCGACAACATGATGAAAGGCTCCGCGGGCCAGGCAGTCCACGCTGCCAACATCGCGCTGGGCTTCGAGGAGACGGCCGGACTCGAGTTTACGGGGCTCCACCCCGTGGGGGCACCCTAGTATGACGGTAGTCGTCAAAATCGGTGGCGCACGCGCCGTCGATCCCGAAGGCGCGCTCGGTGACGTTGCGAGCCTCGTCGACGACGGCGAGGACGTCGTCCTCACCCACGGCGGCTCGACCGCCGTCGACGAGACCTTAGAAGAACTCGGCGAGGAGCCGACCTACGTCGAGACGCCCGGCGGCGTCGTCGGCCGCTTTACCGACGAACGCACCATGGACGTCTTCAAGATGGTGATGCCCGGCAAGCTCAACACCGATTTGGTCGAGAGCCTGCACAACGAGGGTGTCGACGCGGTCGGTCTCTCGGGAACCGACGGCAAACTGCTTTCTGGCAAACGCAAGTCCGCCGTCCGCGTCAAAGAGGACGGCAAGAAGAAGATCAAGCGTGGCGACCACTCGGGCAAAATCGAGTCGGTCAACGCCGACTTGCTCGAGACGACCCTCGACGGTGGCTACACGCCCGTCGTCTCGGTCCCGATCCTCGGCAAGGAGAAGTCGGGCGGCTACACCGCGGTCAACGCCGACGCCGACCGCGCCGCAGCCGCGATCGCCGGCGCACTCGAGGCTGATCTCGTCCTGCTGACTGATGTCTCGGGTGTCTACGAGGACCCCGACGACGAATCGACCAAGATCGAGTCGGCTGCCACGCCCGAGGAATTCGAGGGCGTCAAGGACGCCGCCGAGGGGTTCATGACCAAGAAGGTCATGGCCGCCGAGGAGGCACTCGAGGGCGGCGCGTCTTCGGTCGTCGTTGCGGACGCGAACGCGGACGAACCGATTACGAGCGCACTCGACGGCGAGGGGACGACCCTCGAGTCCGGCGTGCTCGAAGACGAGATCGACGCTGAAACGGAGGCCGCAGAATGAGCGACCTCGATTTCGTCTCCGGCAGCAAGCCGATCGGCATCGAGCGCGGCGAGGGACCGTACCTCTACAGTACCGACGGCACGGAGTACATCGACGCGGGCGCGAGTTTCGCCTGCACGCCGCTCGGACACTCCCATCCCGCGGTCGTCGACGCGGTCACCGAGCAGGTCGCCGATCTGACGTTCGTCGACTCCTCGTTTCCCGTCCAGTCACGCGAGAACGCCTACGCGGCGTTCGTCGCGTCGACGCCCGACGGTCTCGAGTCGGCCTGGTTCTGTAACTCCGGGACCGAGGCCAACGAGGCCGCGCTGAAGTTCGCCCGGTCAGCGACCGGCAACTCGAAGATCGTCGCCGCGACCCGCTCGTTCCACGGGCGGACGATGGGAGCGCTCGCGGCGACCTGGAAAGACAAGTACAAGAAACCGTTCGAGCCGCTGGCCGGCGACGTGGAGTTCGTTCCCTACGGCGACGGCGAGGAGCTCGCCGACGCCGTCGACGACGAGACCGCGGCCGTGATCCTCGAGCCGATTCAGGGCGAAGGCGGGATCAACGTCCCGCCCGCGGGCTACCTCGAGCGTGCCCGCGAGGTCACCGACGGGGCCGGCGCGGCGCTGGTCTTCGACGAGGTCCAGACCGGCATGGGACGGACGGGGTCGATGTGGGCCTGCCAGAACGCAGGCGTCACCCCCGATATCCTCACGACCGCAAAAGGCCTCGGCAATGGCCTCCCGATCGGCGGCGTCGCGGTTCGGGATTGGATCGCCGACGGCGCGGCCTCGCACAATTCGACCTTCAGCGGCGGCCCCGTCGTCACTGCGGCGGTCCACGCAACCATCTCGACGCTGGTCGAGGAGGAGTGGCCTGCCCACGCCGCTTCGATGGGCGACTACCTCACGACGGAACTCGAGGCCACGCTCGGTGACGAGGTTCGCGAGATCCGCGGTGAGGGACTGCTCGTCGGCATCGAGTTGAAACGCGGGGCGAACCGCGTCGCCCGTGACCTGGCGATGAACCACCAGGTGCTGGCGCTGCCGGCAGGTCGAACCGTCCTGCGCCTGCTGCCGCCGCTGGTGATCGACGACGACGCAGCGGACCAGCTCGTGGACGCGCTGGGCGCGGTCATTGCACCCGACTCCGAATCATGAACGCGAGCACGGGCGACTCGACGGACGTCTCACTCGAGGAGGCTCGAGAGTTGCTGATCGATCTCGTCTCGATTCCCTCCCCGACCCGCGAGGAACGCGAGGCGGCCAAACGACTCGTGGACTTCTTCGAGGCCCACGGCCGGGAGGTCTGGATCGACGCGGTCGGGAACGTTCGCGCACCGGCGGACGACGCCGTGTTGTTGACGTCTCACATCGACACCGTGCCGGGAGACATCCCCGTCGAGGTCGAGGAAACCGGCGACGACGAGATCCTCTGGGGCCGTGGCAGCGTCGACGCGACGGGCCCGCTCGCCGCGATGGCGGCTGCGGCCGTTCGTACCGGCGTCTCCTTCGTTGGCGTCGTCGGTGAGGAAGTCGACTCGAAAGGGTCGCGCTATCTGGTCGACGACCGAGACGAGTCGCCGGACGCCGTCGTCAACGGCGAGCCCTCCGGGGCCGACGGGATCACGCTTGGCTATCGCGGCCTGATCGCCGGCACGTACGTCGCGACCAGCGAATCCGGGCATACCTCTCGACCGGACCCGAACGCGATCCAACACGCCGTTCGCTGGTGGTCGGCCGTCGAGGATCGCTTCGAAGGCGACGAGTACGAACCGGTCTTCGAGCAAGTGACGACCAAGCCGGTCGACATCGAAGGCGGCGTCAGCGAGGACGGCCTCTCTGTCGAGGCGACGATGGACGTCCAACTGCGCGTCCCGCCGACACTCGACGTCGAGACCGTCCGCGAAGCCGCCGAGGCCGAACTCGAGGTCGGGACCGTCACCTGGAAGGACAAGGTGCCGCCAGTGATGATGAGCCCGCGAACGGAGGTCGCCCGGGCGTTCCGCGTCGCCATCCGCAAGGAAGGCGCTGATCCGCGTCTGGTGCGAAAGACTGGCACCAGCGATATGAACATCTACGCCGGTGTCTGGGACTGTCCGATGGTCACCTACGGCCCCGGCAACTCCGACCTCGATCACGCACCCGACGAACGGCTCCCGCTATCGGAGTTCGATCAGTCGGTCGCGATCTTAGAGCGTGTCGCGCGGACGCTCAGTGAGGACTGACCACTAAGTATTCGCAGACGAGTTATTATACTATGACGACAGATACGGACGAGACACAGCCGAGACATTTCCTCGACGTCGACGACCTCTCCGAGGAGGAACTGTTCGCAGTTCTCGATAAGGCCGAGGAGTACAAACGCGCCGTCGAGAACGGCGAGGACCACGCCGACCTGTCCGGACAGACCTTAGGGATGCTCTTCCAGAAGGCAAGCACTCGGACCCGCGTCTCCTTCGAGACGGGGATGACCCAACTGGGCGGGCACGCGATTTTCCTCGGGGAAGACGACATCCAGCTCGGCCGGGGCGAACCGCTGAAAGACACCTCGCGTGCGCTCTCACGATACGTCGACGCGGTGATGGCCCGCGTCTTCAAACACGAGAACGTCGAGGTGCTCGCCGAATACTCGTCGGTGCCGATCGTCAATGGGCTCACCGACGACGCCCACCCCTGCCAGACGCTCGCGGACCTCCAGACGATCCGCGAACACGAGGACGGCCTCGAGGACGTCTCGGCGGCCTGGATTGGCGACGGCAACAACGTTGCCCAGTCGTTCGCGCTCGGCTGTGCGTTGACCGGCGTCGATCTGACGATCGCGACGCCAGAGGGCTACGAGGTCGACGAGGCCGTTCTCGAGCGCGCCCGCGACCTCGGCGGCGATCCGACGACCACGACAGATCCCATCGAGGCGGCCACCGACGCCGACGTCATCTACACGGACGTCTGGATCTCGATGGGCCAGGAGGACGAACGCGACGTCCGGATGAACGACTTCGAGGGCTTCCAGGTCTCTGCGGACTTGCTCGAGCACGCCCCCGGGGCCTCGGTGATGCACTGCCTGCCGGCTCACCGCGGCGAGGAGATTACTGACGACGTCGTCGAGGGTGAGCAGTCGATCGTCTTCGATCAGGCCGAAAACAGGCTTCACGCCCAGAAGGCGTTGTTGGGCTGGCTGCTCGAGTAGTCAGTCGATCACGAACGAAGTAAGTGATCGGTTTTTGGTCCAGATTTTTTCGTGAGTGGTGAGTGGAACGAACCCGAGCGAAAAAAGGTGGGCTGTAAAACAGGCTTCACGCCCAGAAGGCGTTGTTGAGTTGGTTGCTCGAGTAGTCAGTCGATCACGAACGAAGTGAGTGATCGGTTTTTGGTCCAGATTTTTTTGTGAGTGGTGAGTGGAGCGAATCCGAGCGAAAAAAGGTGGGCTGTAGAACCGGCTTCACGCCCAGAAGGCGTTGTTGAGCTGGCTGCTCGAGTAGTCGCTCGGTCTCGTTTCTCTCACTCGAGGACTGCGTACACGACGCCGAGGACGAGTCCGTACGCGGCGTGGCCGATGATACTCTCGACGGCGATGTTCGGGACGGCGGGTGCCAGTTCGAACCCGACCGCCGAGAGCCAGATCGGCATCACGACGACGGCGAGGACCAGCCAGACCACGACACCGTAGCCGAGTCCGAGGAGTCCGGCCGTCGTCGGGCTCGCGTCGGCACGTCCCGTCGTGACCAGCAGCGCCGCGAAGACGACGCCGAGGACCGCACCGTGGGAGAGGTGGACGATCGTTCCTGCAAGCCCGCCTTCGAGCCCGTACATCGCTGGGATCGCCAGTTCGAGGACACCAGGCGTCTGGACCACCATCATCGCGCCGAAGACGATTGCGCCGATGATACCGCCGACAGTTCCTGCCTGCCAGGGCTCGAGTGCTGTTTCGGTTCGTTCGGGTCGTTTGGTTACTGTCTCTGATGCCATATGACAGCACACACCCTGAGTCAGTGTAGCGGTATCCCGGTTCGGGACTAGTCGTGCACAGACGATTCTCGACGCTCGGTTTGGCCCGTCGGACGGCCTTGAATTGCCTTGGCGACCGTGGACCTCGGCAGTGGGTGCGATGGCACGAACCTTCTTTGGACCAGCGCACCCAGTCTCACTCGATGTCGAACCCGCTCCGGATCTCGGCTGGCGACCTCGAGACGGATGCCATCATGGACGCGATCGAGGACGGACGACGGGTCGTGATTACGACGACAGCGGCACAGCAAGAGTACGAGGTGACGCTGCGATACGACGGCTCGGTGTACTACTGTGATACACCGACGCGGCTCCACCGCCACGAGAGTGAACGCGAAATGCGGACCTGTATTCGGAACATGGGCTACGGGGCAGCAGCCGAGGACGCGTGACGACGGCGCGGTTGCACGTTCCGGCTGGCTGTGACGAGTATTTTGACGCTCGGATCCGTACCAGCCCGTATGTCCGACACCCCCCAGCACCGCCTCGGGGAACTGATGGAGGAATCGAACCCCCAGTTCGAAACCGTCATGAGCTGCGTGTTCGGAATCGAGGATCACGAGACTCGCACTTACCTGACGTTGTGTTCACAGCCCGGCAGTACGATCGAGGAGTTGACCGCGACGCTCGAGCGAGACCGGAGTACGGTGAACCGCTCGCTGTCGGCGCTGCACGAACGGGGCCTCGTTCGTCGGGATCGACGGTTGCTGGACGGTGGTGGCTACATCTACCAGTACACGGCGATTGCGCTGCCGGACGTCAAGGAAATGCTTCACGAAGCGCTGGACATCTGGACGGCGACGGTCCACGACGTGATCGATAAGTTCGATGAGACGACCGAGTGACCCAACTCATCGCCGAATCCACTCACTTTTTCCCTGTTGCATCCCTCTCACTCGATAATGAGTCTCAGTCTCTCGGCCGAGCAGCCGGACGAACCCGCCGACGCCGACGACGGCGTCTGGCTCGAGTGTATCGAGTGTGGCGAGACGTTCGCACCCTTCGACGACGTTCGCTACACCTGCGATGAGTGTGACGGGCTGCTCGAGGTCCGCTACGCCGACCTGCCGACCTTTGACGACTTCGACGGACACGGTGTCTGGCGCTATGCCGACGCACTACCCTTCGCGGAAGGTGTCTCGATTCAAGAAGGTGCGACGCCGCTGTACGAGGTGCCCCGGCTCGAGGAATCGATCGGCGTCGAGGCGCTGCGTATCAAACACGAGGGGATGAACCCGACCGGCTCGTTCAAGGACCGCGGGATGACCGTCGGCGTCCGCGTCGCGAAGGAACTCGGCGTCGACCGGCTGGCCTGTGCCTCGACCGGAAACACCAGCGCCGCGCTGGCTGCTTACGGCTCCCGCGGCGGAATGCAGACGCTCGTATTGCTGCCTGCCGGGAAGGTCGCCGCCGGGAAGATCGCCCAGGCGAGTCTCCACGGCGCACGCATCCTCGAGGTCGATGGCAACTTCGACGCCTGTCTCGACATTGTTCAGGAACTCGCGGGTCAGGGCGAGGCCTACCTGCTGAACTCGCTAAACCCGTTCCGCCTCGAGGGCCAGAAGACGATCGGCCTCGAGATCCTCGAGGGCTTTCTCGCCGACTACGACGCCGTCCCTGATCGGATCGTGCTCCCGGTCGGCAACGCTGGGAACACCTCGGCACTGTACAAAGCCTTCCGCGAACTCGTCCAGGCGGGCGAACTCGACGAGGACGACGTGCCCAAGCTGACGGGCGTCCAGGCCGAAGGCGCTGCGCCGATGGTCGAAGCGATCGAAAACGACGCCGACGAAGTCCGACGCTGGGACGACGTGGAGACGCGTGCGACCGCGATTCGGATCGGCAACCCGGTCAACGCACCGAAGGCATTGCCCGGCATCCGCGAGACTGGTGGCACCGCGGTCGCGGTCTCCGACGAGGAGATCACCGAGGCCCAGCGCGACATCGCCGGCGAGGGGATCGGCGTCGAACCTGCCTCCGCCGCCTCCGTCGCCGGCCTGCGAAAGCTCCGCGCAGAGGGGGTCGTCGACGACGACGAGCGCGTCGCCTGCCTGACGACGGGCCACCTGCTCAAAGACCCCGACGCGGCAGCCGCTGCCGGCAGCGAACCTGAGCCCGTGCCAGCCGATACCGACGGTGTGCTCGAGCACCTCTCGGAGTAACGTCCGTCGGACGCACGACCCGTGTCAGACGCGTCTGACACCTGACTGACTGACCTTTTTCTCGGTCCGTGTGGACGTCGACGGTGAGCCATGTCCGTCGAGCAACGAGGCCCAGATCCCACCCATCCCGCTGACGAACGACCCCGACTTACCCGCCCGACTTCGGTCGCCGAATCGAGCTACCGACAACACAGCCTCTCCCACCGGTTCGCCGCCGTCTCGGACCGACAGGAATTGCCGCTTTCCTACCGAATCGAACGGACACAGCTCCAGGTTCGGATTGCCACCCTCGAGCGGGCGCTCGAGACAAGCGAGCGACGCCGACAGACGATCGTCGATCAGTACGAACGACTGTTGTCCGAGCGGACGGAGACGACGGACCCATCTCCCTGCGACTCTCCATCGCAGTCACGGTCCGTGCTGATGTGGCTCTTCGATCGGTAGCTCTCCGCCGACTGTCGTTTCACTTGCACCGTTCGTTCAGGACCACCAATAATTTAAATACTATCGAGATACAACTGGATATAAGGGGAAATAACCAATGGCAGATGCCGATACAGCACCGGACTGCCCCGAATGTGACGGCAGATTACGGAAGGTGGGTGCGGAAATCGTTTGTGAGGACTGTGGACTCGTCTCCGCGAAAGACGAGATCGATCACGGTCCGGAGTGGCGGTCGTTCGAGGACGACGACGCCGATCCGAGACGAACCGGGGCACCACTGACGCGGTCGCGACACGACCGTGGACTCTCGACGGAGATCGGATACGGCTCGAACGCGGGTGTCAGTTCTCGCCTGACTGGCCGGAAACGGCGACAGATTGCACGCCTGCGCCGCGAACACAACCGGGCACGGATCTCGTCGAAAGCCGAGCGAAATCAGGTGTACGGCTTCGCCGAAATCAGACGGCTCACTGCCTTGCTCTCGCTGCCGGATTCCGTCAGAGAGCAGTCCTGTGCGCTGTTCGAGTCTGCTCAATCCGAGGGGCTCTTTCAGGGGCGTTCGCTCGAGGGATTTGCCGCCGCTTCGGTCTATGCCACCTGCCGGACGCGCTCGATCGCCCGGACGACCGACGAAATCGCCGCCGTTGCACGCGCTGACAATGCCGAACTCTCGGCTGCCTACGATGCGATGAACCGTGAACTTGGGCTGCCGACGGGGCCGATCGACCCCGTGCAGTATCTCCCACGCTTTGCGTCGGAACTCGAGCTCGGAACAGCCGTCGAGCGTCGCGCGCGCGAACACGTCGAGGCCCTGCTCGAGGCAGGTCTGATCGGTGGCCGCAATCCCGGTGGCGTCGCTGCGGGTTGTCTCTACAAGGCGTCGGGAGAGCGCGACGAGTGGCCGTCGATCACGCAGGCTGCGGCTGCCGAGGTTGCCGACGTCGCGGCAGTGACGATTCGAACAACCGCCAGAAACATCGACGAACTCTGATGGCGGACTCGTCGAAACGCTGATAACGAGCGCCGCTCCCAGTTACGTCGTCCGGAGCGTGTCCGTACTCGGCTCGTAGACCTCGCCTTTCTGTTTGAGCTTGTCGATCTCGTGTTCGGCTTTCGACTGGTCCATGCCGACCTCCTCGGCACGTTCCAAGACGATGTCGACTGGCGCGCCATCGTCGTACTCCTCTTCGATATCGCTGATGAGTCCCTTGAGGTTCTTGATCCGGTCACGCTGGGACTTCGAGGTGCCCGCCTCGACGATGTCGGCGTCGAACTCGCCGGTCTCGGGATCGACACCGATATCCTGGAGACACGAGCGGACGATTTCGACGGACCGTTCGGCATCACGCTGCTCGACCGTATCCGAGAGCCGAACGCGGGCGCTTGCTTCTGCGAGTCGAACCAGCGCCTCGAGTTTTCGGGCCGTAACGGGAACGGCAGCGTCCTCGTCGGTCCCTCTCGAGCGGAGATCCACGTAGAAGTCTCGAATCGTTTCCTGGGCCGCGTCGGTCATCCGTGGGTGGCAGTTCTGCTTGGCGTAGGCGATGTATTTCCGAAGGAGTTCGGCGTCGATCTCGGGATCGACCTGTTCGGTCATCTCGTCGATCTCGGCGTCGCTGACATCGAGCGAACTCATCTCCTCACGCTGAGTGGTCAACTCGCCAGCGTAGTTCGTGGTGATGATGTGCTCGGCGAGGTTGCGGTCTTTTTCCTCGTCAGGCTGGTCGGTGACGGTGAAAATGAGGTCGAACCGCGAGATGAGTGCCGGCTCGAGGTCGATCTGTTCGCCGATCGGTTCGTACTGATCGAAGCGGCCGTATTTGGGGTTTGCCGCGCCGAGCAACGAACAGCGAGATTTGAGCGTCGCGTTGATGCCGGCTTTCGAGACCGAAATCTTCTGCTGTTCTAAGGCCTCGTGCATAGCACTCCGGTCTTCCGGGCGCATCTTGTCGAGCTCGTCGACAGCGGCGATTCCCTGATCGGCGAGAACGAGCGCGCCGGCCTCGAGGGTCCACTGCTGGCCGTCGCCGAAGTCGTCGCGGACGGCGGCGGCTGTGAGACCAGCTGAGGACGACCCCTTGCCCGAGGTGTAGACCGACCGAGGTGCAATATTTTGAATATACCCTAGCATCTGACTCTTTCCTGTACCAGGATCACCGATCAACAGCATGTGCAGATCGCCCCGAATCCGCGAGCCGTCGGGCAACTGCTTGGTTACGCCGGAGAACAACTGAAGGATCATCGCGAGTTTCTCCTGCTCGTAGCCGTAGATCGAGGGCGCGATAGAGGCGATCATCCGCTCGTAGACGTCGTCATCGTTGGAAATCTCGTAGATCGCTTTCTTGTCCTCGTTGGTGATATCCATGTCCTCGAACTGCTCTTCGTCGATGTCGACGGACATCCCTTCCATGTAGAAGTCGAAGACGGGCGATTTGTCCTGATTGTCGCCCTGTTGCTCGAGGCGCAAAACGCCTGTTGCGGAGACGTGGTCGCCAGGGGTGACCTCGCCGGTGATGTCGTCTTCGACGTGGACGTCGAGCGCTTGGGGGGTTTCACCGCCACGCAGGCCTTCGGGACTTTCCTGGATACGAAGTTTCTGGGAGTCGACGAACTCGGATTGGTCGAAGTTGACGCGGAACGGGCCCTGCCGTTCACAGCCCTGGCACTCGTGGGGTTCCTGGAAGTCGCCACTGGACTGAGGGACGCGGGTCAGCGTGCCACAGAGCTGGCACTCGAAGGCGGCTTCTTCGATTTTGGGGCGCACGTCGGTGGCTTTGCGGACGATGCCGTACACTTGCACGAGGGAGTTCATATCCCGCGCGCGAATCTCCCTGATTTCGGGGGACTCCGTTTCAGGGAGATTTCGAATTCGAACGTGGGCCTGCCCGAGACTGACATCGATCGGAAGGTCGTACAGTCGCAGCGCCTCCTCGGCGTAGCGCTGGAGCTGTTCGGGCTGGGCGATAAAGTCGTCCGCGAGGTCGGGATCGAACCGATAGAGATCCTGCCAGTCGACGTGCAGCGACCGCTGTTCGTTGGGATAGCGCTTCGCAAGCTGTTTGATCTCGTTGTCGTAGTAGTTGCGGAAGAACTGCTCGAAGGAGTCGACGAGTTCTGAATTGCCCGCTTGCGCCATTGCACCGTCCTAGGGCTGCCATCGGGTATAAATGGTCGTAAACCGTGGCGAAACTGAACGGCTCGAGGCGTCGGCCACTGCAAGCGGTCAGCGAGCGGTCATCGAACACACGTGCGTTCGGAGTCGCATCCGACGATGGGTTCGTCGCTTGCGCACCGCAACTGGATGCACTGCTGATAAAACGAGTTTATTGCCGCCAGTGGGCACCGCTGTCCAACAGGGCTGTACTATTGCTTCCACGGAAGGCTTCATTGGTCGTTCCCCACTATCTCGACTCGAGGTGATCCCAACGAATATCACGATGATCGGTACACCACTCGATCCTCACTGTGGTCAGTCTGATCGTACTCCGTGTGGATCCTGTTGACTGCTTCCCACAGAATACCTCATCTCCGAACTCAGAGTTTCGTTCTCCGCCTTCGGCTTCGATGTCGCCCGCTGGTCAGTACTACTGCTCATCATTTCGGTCGTAGTAGCCGTCAGTCACGGATTCGCGCTGCGAAAACCGGGTGAGCATACCAGAGTCGCCACTCTCGGTGTTGCTCGCAGCAGAAATATGGGATCGCCCGGATTTGAACCGGGGTCACGGGCACCCAAGGCCCGAAGTATACCAAGCTAACCCACGATCCCGTACATTTCGATATCGCCCCCATAGCATAAAGCGTTTCGTTATCCTGCTGGTCGTCGCCGTGGAGAATCGCCACGCTCGAGCCGTCCACTCTTCGGCCTCGAGACAGTCATCAAAACCCGACAGAACGGTTTTGCCCGATGCCGTGATAGCGCACCTATGACCGGACTCGAGGTGCTGCTTTTGATCCTCGTCTTGCTCCTCGTGCTCGCGGCGGCACAGCTCGTTGCGATTGCCAGGCCATTTATTGTCAACGCGGTCGGTGGGCTCGTCGTGTTGTATCTCGCGCAGGTCGTCTTCGGCGTTACGGTGGCGGTGTCACCGCTGACGATCGGGGTCGTCGCAGTCGGTGGCGTTCCGGGCTCGATACTCGTGCTCGCGCTGTCGCTGTTCGGGATCGCGTTCGTCCCGTGACCGGCGAGCGGATCGCGGCTGGCAGCGTTGATTTGATGGTGACTTCCTCGAGCCGCTAGCGCGATCAGCGATCCTCATCGCGCAGTTCGATGTCCGCGACGAGTTCGTAGGGGTGGGCACCCTTTCGGATGCCGTCCAGCAGGGTAAACGCTTGTCCGGGTTCTAAGAAGTGTTCCGTGACCACGCGACCGAGCGGCGTGGGCTCGAAGCCGTCGATGAACTCGTACTGCAGGAGCTTGCCGATGGCGTGTTTCGTCGGCACGTCGCCGATCATGCGATCGTTGAGCGCTTTTGCGGCCTTGCCGCCGACAGTGACGTTCGCCAGCGTCTCCTCGACAGCGGCGGCCTCGTCGTAGTGGGTCATCACCGACTCCATTTCGCCTTTGAGGAGTTTGAAGGCGACTTCGTCTTCGGACATCTCCATCGAGTTGTGATAGGCACAGTCGGGCTCGACAAGGACGTACACCGTCCCCTTGTCGTGGTAGTCGGGTCGCCCCGCGCGGCCGAGCATCTGGTGGAACTCCTGGACGGAGAGCCACTCGATGCCCATCGCCAGCGAGTCGAAGATCACCTGCGAGGCCGGGAAGTCGACCCCCGCAGCGAGTGCGGCGGTCGTGACGACCGCGGAGAGTTCCTGTTCGCCGAACTTGCGTTCGACCTCCTTGCGGCGTTTGTAATCTAAGCCGGCGTGATAGGGCGCGGCCGAGTACTCGAGTTTCCGCGAAATCTCGTGACAGCGCCTTCGGGAGTTGGTGAAGATGATCGTCTGTCCCCGATAGCCTTTGGAGGATTCGGTGTCGAACGCGCGTTTGACGAGCTTGTTCTCGATGCGGACTTTCTCTTGGCCGTCGGCAAACGTGACGTGGCGTTCGATCGGCACCGGGCGCTCCTCGAACTCGATCAGTGTCGACTCGAGTGCGGCCGCGAGCTGTTCGGGGTTGCCGACAGTTGCCGAGAGGTAGACCCACTGCGCACCCCCATAGTCGTCGCGGCGCTTCGCGCGTTGCTCGCAGGTGTACTTGAGCCGCGAGATGAGGCCGTCGAGGCGGTGGCCTCGCTCCTCTTCTTTGAGGGTGTGGACCTCGTCGATGACGACGGTGCCGATGTCGCCCATGTCCTTGCCCGTCCGCAGGGCGTGGTCGATCCCCTCGTAGGTGCCGACGATGACGTCGGCGTTGGGATCGAACTGGTTGCCGTTGTCGGCGATCCGGCTCGCACCCACGCGAATGGAGACGTCGACGAGGTGGCCGTACTCGTCCTGGAAGTCCTCGTACTTCTGATTGGCCAGCGCAACGAGCGGCACGAGAAAGAGCATCGTCCCCTTGCCGTTCAAAACACGGTTGATACCGGCCATCTCGCCGACGAGGGTCTTCCCGGTCGCCGTCGCCGAGACGACCATCTGGTCGTCGCCGTCGAACAGCCCGTTTTCGACCGCGAGACTCTGGACCGGCAGCAGGGTCTCGAACCGGTCCTCGAGCAAGCCCTGCAAGCCGGGATGTAAGTTCAGCGAATCGATCCGAACGGGGTCGACCTCGTCGGTCGTCGCCGAAATCGTATCGAACTTCGTCAGATCGGGATCGAGCTGGCCCTTGAGCAGGTTGACGATCCGTTCTAGGTCCTGAACCTCGAGCATGAGCTCCTCGAGGCGCTCTTTGGCCGCGCCGGTGACCGCGCCGCTGCCGGAAAAGGACAGCTGGCGCTCGAGTTCCTGGCGGGCACAGTCCTGGCAGATCCAGTCGTTGTCGTCTTTGACCGCGGTGTCGGTGGTGATCGGCGAGTACCGGCCCGCAGAGGCACAATAGCGGCAGGTTCGGACGGTCTTGGCCTTATCCTCGAGCTGATAGCCCGCGAGCATCTCGGTGAGTTCGCGCCGTCCCTGGGGCGAGGTCTGCTCGGAGATTCGGACCCGCGCGGCTCGCCGGGCAAGTTCGACGAACTCATCGGGCTGGCGGGGTTCCTCGCTCGAGCCCTGTTTGAGCCGGAACTTCGCGGGGCGGGGACCGGCCGAGGTTTCCGAGAGTCCGAGTTTCGCCCTGAACAGCCGTTTACCGTCACGTTCGACGACGATCAGGTAGTCGTCACCGGTTTCGTGACAGAAGATCGTATCGACCTGCTGGACCTGCTTCGACACGGCGACGAGTAGGGCGTGGCGGTATTTCAGCGGTTCGGACTGGCTCGATCAGTTCGGTCTAAATCGGTTCCGCCTGGTTGTCGACCAGCCGGGTCGCAACCGTGAAGCCGTGTCGATCGACGACGCGGGCCGGGCGCGAACTGCCCGCAGCCGACGACGACGAGGTCGACCCGGACGGATCCCGCGACTCGGCGTTCGACTGGTCGAAGCCGCAGTAGCCGCGTGATGGCCGTCGGGTCGACGTGACTCCGGGTGATCGCTCGAGGCATCGAGAACAACTGATTCCGGCCGCCGACTACAGGTCGCCGTTGACGATATCACCGACTTCCTGCGGGTCGTACAGCTGTTCGTCGACATCGTAGAGCTGTTCGGCCGCCCGCTGGGTGACGACGAGGGTCGTGATCGGCCCCTGGTAGAGCGGGCCGCCGCGGTAGACATCGTCGTTCTGGACGGCAGTCAGTTCCCGGGCAGTGCCGTCCGCTTTCAGTTCGGCGACGATATCGTCCTGGAACTCCTGTGCGGTCTTGTTTTCCAGTCCACGGAACAGGAGTACTTCTGGGTCGATCTCGAGGAGCGTCTCGTAGTCGACCGCGCCGCGGTCGCTGTGGAAGTCCCGTACGTCCGTGTCGGCGAACGCGTCGGTGACCTCGAGGTCACGCCACTGCTTGAAACTCGTCGACTCGTCGATCAGGTAGGGTGAGAACGAATCCAGGTCTTCGGTCGCCCACATGATCGCGACGTCCGGTCGCTCCGCTTCCGGCGGCACGATATCCGCGACGTTCGACTGAAACCGCTCGTGGAGGTCGACGAAGGCCTCGTACCGTTCCTGCTCCTGGAAGACCTCCGAGAGCTTCTCGAACGCTTCCAGCAGCGTGAGATACTCGTAGTCGTGCAAGTCGTACCCCCGTGAGAAGATGCTGTTTCCGAAGAAGGGAGTCCCGGTCGACTCGATCTGATCGATGTCCGCCTGGTCCCAGCCGTCGGCTCTCCCGAGGATGAAGTTCGGGTCCATGACGAACAGGTCGACGTCCTCGCTCAGCGCCATGAACACCTCCGGACTCAGATTCCCGTCTCCCCAGAGCGCGTCTATGTCGCTTTCGTCGACGCTCACGCCGGGAATCTCCTTGTAGTACTGCGTGTGGTACCGGCTGGTGAGATACACCGCCTCGGGCGGGTCCTGACCCAGCGCGATCCCCATATCGGCCCAGCTCCCGTTGTTGGCGGCCCACGTTTCCGGCACACTCGGGAAGCCGACCTCGCCGACCGGCGGCATCGACACCGTGTATTCGATCTCGTCCCCGGATCCGCCGAGGGAATCGAGACAGCCGGCAAGCGAACTCACGCCGGCGATCGCTCCACTCGTTCGAAGCACGTTTCGTCTCGTCCACGTTCGTTCGTCACTCATCAATTTTTAGGCTGGCCTAAAAAGTCAAAAGCTTTCCGAAGCCACTCCTCTGGCAGCGGATATCGCGCCCGTCCAGAACCCGCCAATAGGCTCCTGTTCCCGTTAGCCGCCGCCTCGCTACGTTCCGAGGACCGGCGTCACGTCCGCCGGTCTGGCAGTGACCGCTTCGGCAAGACCTGCAATTCGGGCTCGTACTCGACGGTCGCCTCAATGCCGAAGATGTCGGCAAGTAACTGTTCGGTCACGACCTCCTCGGGCGGCCCCCAGTCGTAGAGTTCGCCGTCGCACATGGCGATCAGGTAGTCCGCGAACCGGGCCGCCTGCGAGATGTCGTGGAGGATCACGGCGATGGTGACGCCTCGCTCCTCGTTCAACTGGCGGATCGTCTCGAGGACGCGGAACTGGTGGTGGATGTCGAGGAACGTCGTCGGTTCGTCGAGCAACAACACGTCCGTCTCCTGTGCCAGCACCATTGCGATCCAGGCCAGTTGCTTCTGGCCGCCGCTGAGTTGCCCGAGTTCGGTCTCGCGGAGGTCGTCGATCCCCGCCAGTTCGATTGCGCGCTCGACCGCCTCGTGATCCTCGTCACTGACGCTCTCGAAGAAACCGCGATGCGGATAGCGGCCGTGATAGACGAGGTCTTCGACGGTAATCGAGCCCAACGAGTCGTTTTCCTGGGACAGCACGCTGAGTTCTCGCGCCAGTTCCTTCTGGCTGAACGACTCGAGGGGCTCCCCGTGGATTTCGACCGTTCCCGTCGCCGGCTCGAGGTGGTTCGAGAGCGCCTTCAGGAGCGTACTCTTCCCGCTACCGTTCGGGCCGACGAGCGCGGTCACCGCTCCCTCGGGAATGTCGATGCGCGCACAGTCGACGATGGTTTCGTTGCTCGTTGGGTAGCTGAGCTCGAGGTCGTCGCCGATCAGTGCGCTCTCGACGGCGACGCCGTCGCCGTCGGTGATCCGGTCCCGTTCGCGGGTCGTCTCCTGCTGTGTGCGTGCCATTATAACTCACCCATCGACTGCTGTTTGCGCATCAGATAGAGGAAGTACGGGCCGCCGAGCAGGCCGGTCACGACGCCGACGGGCAACTGCGTGCCGCTCAGCGCGAGCCGTGCGCCGACGTCGGCGGTGACTAACAGTGCGGGGCCGGCGAAGAGACAGCCGACCATCAGCCGCCGGTAGTCACCACCGACCGTGTTCCGAACGATGTGCGGAACGACGAGGCCGAAGAAGCTGACGATGCCCGCGACGGCGATCGCGACGCTGGCGGCCAAGATTGCGACCGCCGAGAGGAAAAACCGGACGCGCTCGACGCGCATTCCGAGCGACTGCGCGGTGCGTTCGCCCAGCAAGAGCACGTTCAACTGGCGTGCGCCGGCGACGGCGATCGCGATCGAAACGATCGCCGGGACGATCGCGATCCGGACTTCGTCCCAGCCGGTGCCCGTCAGCGAGCCGGTGAGCCAGGCGACCGCCGTCTGGACGACGCCCAGATCGTCCGCGAAGAAGAACAGCCCCTGCTGGAGCGACTGGAAGACCATGTTGACGATCACGCCCGCGAGCACGAGCCGGACAGGGCTCGTGCCGCCTTTCCAGGCGATCGTATAGACGACCACGAACGCGACCGTCCCGCCCAGTGCGGCGATCAGCGGCAGGAACGGTGAGAGCCCGCTGAAGACGACCAGCGTCGCCAAGACGGCGAATCCCGCACCGGAACTGACTCCCAGCACGAACGGACTCGCCAGTTCGTTGCGCGTCACGGCCTGGAAGATCGCCCCCGAGACCGCGAGCGTCGCACCGGCGATGATTCCGACGAACACCCGCGGTAACCGGAGGTTCCAGACGACGATGCTCGCGGTACTCATCCCTGGGAGCTCCGTTCCGAACAGGAACGCCGACCAGGCGTCGAGGTTAAACAGCACATTGGGGTTGAACACCGCGTGCCAGGCCTCGCTGATCGTCATCGAGTACTCCCCGAAACTCACCTGTACGAGCCCGGCGACGACGGTGACGGCCATGCTCGCGAGACAAAAGAGGACGAGCCGTCCTGTCACCCAACCTGCTCGCCCGCCTTGCTTCTGGACGGATGTCTGCCCGCCGATCGACTGCGCTTCTGCCATCTGTTTTAGGTGGGCCTAAAAGACGTTTAGTCGTTGCGATTGTCGGACGTGTTGGCAGCGATCGGCAGGATGCGGGTGGCCGTCCGATCGGCAGGTTACTCGAGCAACTCGATCTCGTCGTCGCCGTGGGGCACCGCACAGATGAACGCGCCCGACTCGTCGCCGTCGTTGCGGTACCAGTGAACTGTCCCTGCGGGGATGAGCAACGAGTCGCCAGCCTCGACTTCGTAGGTTTCGTCGCCGTCGACGGCTTCGCCGTCTGCTCGATGCGCCTCCGGCGCATCGCTGATGCCCACCGTGTATGCACCCTCGAGGACGTACTGTTCGTGTTCGACTTCGTTGGTGTGTTTCGGGACTTCGCCGCCGGCTTCGATGACGAACCGCCGGATCGCGAAGTTCGGCGCGCCGTGGTCATCGTTGATCAGGACGCCTTTCTCGAGGCCGTCGGCGGCATCAACCGTGTCGTACTCGATTTCGTCGCTCTGTCGCACGACTGGGTCGGTCATACTCCGAGTCGGTGCTGGAGCCACAAAACCGTCTGGGTCGTTCGCTGGCCGATGATATCAGCCATCGAAGCCGCGAAACAAGGGACCACAAACCACCGATGACGCCACAGAGAAGTACGAGGTTGAAGAGCAGAACAGTGTATTCCATGATGCTCATCGAGAGGATCGTCATACACGATCGTTTGCTTGGATCTGGTATACTCGTGTCTAAGATCTAACTATCCTCTCGAATGAACCTGGTACTGATGACAACGCTGTCGCTCAGGGGTGTAAAATACTGCAGTCAAGAGTCGATACCGTACGAATTCCGCCTTACAGGCGCTCGACGTTCGTCGCGCGCGGGCCCTTAGGGGCCTGCTCGATGTCGAACTCGAGTTCCTGCCCTTCTTCCAGGTCCGGGCCGCCGATGTCTTCCATGTGGAAGAAAACGTCGTCGTCCGCGTCCTCAGTCTCGATGAATCCGTAGCCGCCAGTGTCGTTGAAGAAATCAACGGTTCCTTTCGCCATTGCTTCTAAAGAGAACGGCCGGGGACTGATAAACCCTCCGACTCTCATCGTGATGTGGGTATGGGTGCTACAGGGACTCTCGAGCGAGTATTCGGCGGTTCTGTGATGTTAGACGTTCTCGCTGTCTTCGAGTCGCTGTACCGAGACCGAGATGAAATACACCAGCATGAATACGAAGAACCCGCCCGCGAGCCCGACGAGTTCGACGGTGCCGACGCCGTCGGGATCGATGACGGCAACGGCTACCAGCCCGATGACGAAAATCGCGATGATGAAGGCCCCGACGCCGTAGTAGAATCCGAGATCCGACTCGAGATACTGTCGCATGTAGTGGCGTTTCGACGCGACCAGCAAAACGGTACCGACGCTCGATTCGGACGGACGACGAGGGTAGTGTGCCGTTCGTTGGAATCTCTACGCGAGTAGCCGACGAACCGCGTCGGCGTAGTCGTTGGGGACTTGGTCTGTGATTGCGTCCGGCTCCGTCTCGCCGTCGTAGTTGACGAGATACGTGCGGCCGCCGTCGTCGCCGTAGATCCCCTGGAAGTCGTAGACGAAGCCGTAGACGGCGACGTCGTCGGGGATGTCTGCGGCCTCGCGTAAGAACTGGACCTGCGTGTCGACGTTGTACTCGACGAGCTGGTTGATGACCGTCTCATCGTCCGCGTCGGTGTCGACCTGGCCGCTCTCGATGGCTTCTTCGACGACTGGGACGAGCAGGTCGACCCACTTGTCGACGCCCTGTGGGCCGGGCATGTCGCCGCCGGTTACCACGTTGTAGGCGGCAGTGACGGCACCGCAGCCAGTGTGGCCGACGACGGCTGCGACCTCGGTGTCCGTGTGTGCGATCGGATACAGCAGTCCACCGTTGACGATCACCTCGCCGTCGACCTCGTCCCAGACCTGATTGCCGATGTTACTGGGCGTAAAGACGGTGCCGGGCTCGTCGATGTCCCACATGTCGACCTGCGGGACGCGCGAGTCCGAACAGCAAATCGAGACGACGTCAGGCTGTTGTCCGTCCTGTACGTCGGCGAAGTGGTCGTCGGCGAGGCCGGCAACGTGGCGCTGGTTCCCGGCGAGCAACTCCTCGAGGACGTCCTGATCCGTGTCCATATGAGACACAGGCGCAATGCCAGTCAAAACAGTTACGTTCCATTCCGTTTGCCGATCGTGGTACGGTCTGCGTCATCTGGACAGTCGTCAGTGCCGGCGCATCCGCATGATGGTGCGGGAGTATGGACCCAGTGACAACAGCACGCCTCAATCCAGCAGTCCGTAGCCGGTGTTGAACAGATAGATGTCGATTCCAACGACGACTGCGGTCAACACAGCGAGCGTCGCCAGCGGAACGATCCCCTCGTAGCTGACTGGTGGGACTTGCATTAGATCCGAATAGCCGAGGAAGCGGTCTCGGACGCTGTCGACCATCAACAGTTCCAATCCTCGAGTTTATAGACTGATTCTGTCGTTACCACACATCGTCTATTTTGCTAATCAGTGATCCCAAACCCTCGCTTGAATAGTAAAAGGTTGATGAAAAGAACAACGATGGTTGCAGCTGTAAGCACAACAAGGGACGTATTCGGATTTATCTCACTCATTCCCAGCATTCCGTAGCGGACTCCATTGACCATGTAGACCATTGGGTTGAGCATCGAGGCAGTGTAGGCCAGACCGTCGAGTTGGTCTAATGAATAGAACACTCCCCCAAAGAACACCAGTGGCCGGAGAAGGAATTGGTTCATGACCGTCAGGTGGTCAAAGTCTTCTGCGAACAGCCCACCGATAACTCCAAGCCCGGCAAAGAGGGTCGTAGTTACGACACCGAAACTAATCAAGTAGAACGGGTGAGCGAACGGAATTGACGTAAAGAGAAAGCCAACACCGATTATCAGACCACCGATAATGAAGCCGCGAAGTGCACTTGCTATCACGTATCCAGCAACCGTGTAACTATGTGACAGCGGTGATGTTATGACTTCGTGGATATACTCGTTCCACCTCCCATGGAAAATACTGAACGACGCGTTCTCGAAGGCATTCGATATGGCACCCAGTACAACCAGGCCGGGCAAAACGAACTGGATATAGGTTACATTACTGATTGTTCCAATTCTACTTCCGAGGATTACCCCGAAGACGGAGAAATATAGAACATTTGTTATTAATGGGGGGAGGAAAGTGTTGTACGGACGTCTAACGAATCGAAGTACTTCGCGTCTGATGAGTGATTTTAGCTGTCTACTAGCAACGCTCATGCTTGATTACCTTTGAATATATATTGAGTGTTCTGTTTTTCGGATGTACTCGTTCTATCGGCTGTGGAAGATCGAGAACGAGGCGTTCTCGAAGGCGTTGAAGATCTCTCCAAGGACGATAAGCAGGATCTCGGGGGGTTCGCGATTTCGTCGATCCGGTTCCCACGGATCACGTCGAAAACCGCGAAGTAGAGCACGTTCGTGATCGCCAGCGGCATGAACGTGCTCTTGGGTCGGCGGAACCGCAACATTTCATGCCGGAAGAGTGCACGAAAGCCAATCGAGAGCATCAGGCGACCCCCTCCTGTTCTCGCTTCGGTGGCGTGTCGGTCTCGCTCGTTCCAGTCTCATCACTGCCACTCGCGCTCTCGGCCGTCGACCGGGTCACGGTCCGGTCCTCGCTTTTCGTCAGGTCGACGAAGATCTCCTCGAGCGAGGTCCGGGTGATCTCGAGGTCGGCGATCTCGTAGCCTCTCGCTTCGAGATCGTTGAGCAAGCGCGGGGCGATCGACCCGCCGTCGTCGACGCGGACCTCGAGGCGGTCCCCGGACACCGTCGTCTCGTGTGCGTAGGGACCGAGTTCGGGTGTCGTGGCCGGCGGGGACTCGAGGCCGACGGCGACCGTGTCGGTCCCGCGTCCTTTCAGTTCGTCCGGGGTCGCGACGGTCACTTTCCGACCCTCGTTCATGATCGCGACGCGGTCACAGAGGCGTTCGGCCTCCTCGATGTAGTGGGTGGTCAGCAGGATCGTCGTCCCCTCCTCGTTGAGTTCGGTCACGAGTTCCCAGAGGTCGTGGCGAAGCTGGACGTCGACGCCGGCGGTCGGTTCGTCCAGGATCAGCAGATCGGGGTCAGTAACGAGGGCGCGTGCGAGCAACAGGCGGCGTTTCATCCCGCCGGAGAGCCAGTCGAAGCGCTCGTTTCGCTTGTCGTAGATCCCGACGCGTTTGAGCACCTCGTCGGCCCGTTCGGCGGCCTCGTCCGCGGGAACGCCGTGGTAGCCGGCTTTATGCTCCAAGACCTCACGAATAGGGAAAAACCGGTCGACGTTGAACTCCTGTGGGGCAACCCCGATTGCGTCGCGGGCCTGCTGGTAGTCGTCCTCGACGTCGTAGCCAAAGACCCGCGCTTCGCCGCCGGTTTTGCGAACCAGCCCGACCAGCGTGTTGATAAAGGTCGTTTTCCCTGCACCGTTCGGACCGAGTAGGCCGAAGAACTCGCCTTCCTCGACGGTCAGCGACAGTTCTTGGAGGGCGCGTAACTCTCCATACTCCTTGACGAGATCGACGGTCTCGATGGCCGGTGGCATCGATACAGGGTCAGCCCCGGCTACGGTTAAACTGTTTGTTCGCAGTGTTTCCCGCTGCAACAGGTGTGTTCTCGCTCCTCACGACAGCTACCAACAGTCCATGACCGCCCGACAACGACACGATATCTGTCACCGCTTTCGGCACGGGCCCGAGTTCGAGTACGATCAGTGTGAGCCGATCACTTACTACTCTCAGTCCGCCGTTCGCGGCCGGCCGGAGAAGGCGACGGCACCGCTTTGCTGGACGATATCGAGCGCGGTCATCACGTCGGTTCGCGAGATCAGTCCTACAAGATCGCCGTCCTCGACGACGAGCAGGCGGCCGATGTCGTTCTTTTGCATCCGCTCGATCGCCGTCATCGCGTCCGACTTGGGCGTGATCGTCTCTAACTCCGTCGTCATCACGTCTTCGACGGTGTAGGCCTCGCGCTCGACTGGCGCGACCTCGCGGGCGTCACTCAGCGTCACGAGGCCGACGAGCCGTTCGCCCTCGACCGCCTCGTTCTCGACGACCGGATACCCCGTATGGCGCTCGGTGAACATCCGCTGGATTAACTCCGCGATAGTCGCCTTTGGATCAACGGTGTGAAGCTCGCTCACCGGCGTCATGATGTCGCTGACGGTGATATCCTGAAAGGCGGCTTTCATCGTCACCTGCTGGGCCTCGCTCGAGGCGGCGATGAACACGAAGAAGGCGACGCCGATGAGGATGATGTTGAGCGAGAAGAGGCCGAACAGCCCCATCACGATGGCAAACAGCTTGCCGATGCTAGCGGCTTGCTGGGTTGCCCGTGCGTATGGCTGGTTCCGGGCCAGTAGTGCTCGCAGTACCCGGCCGCCATCCATCGGGAACGCGGGCAGCATGTTGAAAATTGCGAGTGCGACGTTGAGGATCGCCAGATACCCGAAGACGAATCGCGCACCGCTGAGACTCGCAGGGATCACGGAGAAGAGCGCGTAGGAGCCGACGCCGAGCAGGACGCTGACGATCGGGCCGGCGACGGCGATGGTGAGTTCCTGTCGCCAGTTCTCGGGCATTTCCGAGAAGGCGGCGATGCCACCGAACAGCCAGAGCGTGATCGAGTCGATCGGAAATCCGAACCGCTGGGCGGTCAACGAATGTCCGAGTTCGTGGAGGATAACGCCGATAAACAAGCCGACCGCCGCAGTTAGCCCGAGGATCCAGGGCATCAAGCCGCCGCTAATCGCCCCGATATCGATTCCTGCTGTGAGTCCGTCGTTGAGCAGTCCCGCGACCTCCTCGATCTGTGACCCGATGAGGTACGCGAACAGCGGGAGCACCAGCAGGAACGTCAGATCTAGCTTGATCGGAATGCCGAACAAGGACCCGATCCGGAAGCTTCTCATACAGTCCCTTTGCGGCGGCGGACCCTTAAACACGCCGTCGAACCGACAGCACAGCCGCCGTCTGCAGCGCGGTGCTCACGCGATCAGGACTCACTCGAGTCGGATCGAACAACCGTCTGCGATATGACTTCCCATGACACTAGTGACCACGAACCTTTGATAAATATAACCACCCTAGTATGCACTAGCCACTATATACTCTCTACCCCATAGACTTATACGAAAGTTCGTGGTTTGTGTTGGTACGATGATGGAACTGACCCACGACACTGCTCATCCGACTGGCCTTCCGTCCGAACTCGACTCCGCGCAGGCGAAACTCGTCTACTTCTACCTCGAGGCGTCCGAGGGCGCGACCGCGACCGACCTCCATCAGTCGCTGGGGCTCCCGAAACTGGCGATCCTGAGCGTCCTCAACTCGCTTGCGAGTCAGGAACTCGTCGAGCAACTCGACGCCGAGTACGTTACAGCCGACTCGATTCAGGCCTAGAGCGGGGCTGTCCTCGGAACGCCCGAAGCGGTGCTTCGAAGCCTTTATCCGCGCGGTGGGCTTCCGTTTTCACAAGTAACCACAACCATGTCAGACAAGCCTGCCTCCATGTACCGGGAGATCAGTAAGCCGGCCTATACGCGCCGCGAATACATCACTGGCATCCCTGGCTCGAAGATCGCACAGCACACTATGGGCGACGCCTCGGCAGACGCCGACGACTACCCCGTCCAGATTAGCCTCATCACCGAAGAAGAGGTCCAGATCCGCCACGGGAGCCTCGAGGCCTCGCGCCTCTCTGCGAACCGTCACATGCTCAAAAACGCCGGCGAAGGCAACTACAAGATGATCCTGCGCAAGTTCCCCCACCACGTCATCCGGGAGAACAAGCAGGCGACGGGTGCGGGTGCAGACCGTGTTTCCGACGGGATGCGCCAGGCCTTCGGGAAGATCGTCGGCACCGCAGCCCGCATCGACGCCGGCGAGCGCATCTTCACGATCTGGTGTGACGTCGACGACGCTGACTTCGCCAAGGACGCGCTCCGGCGTGCCTACAACAAGATCTCGCCGCCGTGCCGTGTCGTCGTCGAGAAAGGCGAAGAGCAGTTGATCGCGTAAATCCACCTTTTACACTATCGTTTGGAAGACGCCTGCGTCTTCCATGATGACGAAACGCCGAAGGCGTTTCGTACCACGTTCGTTTCACGTCGGCAGCAGCGTTGCTGCTGCACGACGCGCTGTCTCTCGGTAAAAGCTGGACCAAAAGCACTCTTCCTTCCGTTCCCTCGCTCCCGATGGTCACTCGGTCACATCAGTCGTCGGCCCGCTCGCTCATTCGTTGGGTTCGCTCGCGGCGAGTTTCGGTGAACTGCCTGCCCTCCCCCGGGTCGCGGACTCCTCGCGACGCTCGGAGCCCGCTCCCGGCCACAGCATCCTGTTCCGGGCTGTTGTCTCGAGCACCTTTTTACTCGTTTGCTCCGATGATCGCCTATGATCGATTTCGCGGTCGCCAACGACAAAGAGACGTTCGGGCGGATGCGGGAGCCACTGGCCGAGCGGGGAATACAGGTTCATCACGTGCCCGTGCGCGAGCGCACGATCACGATCGGCGACCCGCCGTGGGAACCCGACGACTACGACGTCGGTTTCGTTTACCCCGGCCGACTCATGGAGGGAGGGGTGGCCGACGCCGTGCTCGAGATTCCGTGGCTCAACGATCACGAGACGGTGTTAACCTCGCGGAACAAAGCCGAGGTGCTGGCTCGCCTCGAGCGAGCGGATCTCCCGGTTCCTGACTCCGTCTACGTCTCGAACGACGTCTCGGAGACCGAACTGATCGAGGTCTTCGAGCGCTTCGAGCCGCCGGTGGTGGTCAAGCCGAACTCGACGACCCGTGGCGTCGGCGTCGCAAAGGCCCACGACCTCGATTCGTTTCTGGGGATCTGTGACTACCTCTCACTGGTCCACGACTACCGGGCGACTGGCGACCGGTCGTTTCTGGTTCAGGAGTATCTGCCCGCGGCGACCGACTACCGCGTGATGGTCCTCGAGGGCGAGTACGTCGGCGCGGTCGAACGCCGGCTACCCGACGACGCGGTCAGTGAAGGCCAGTGGAAACACAACGCTCACCGCGGTGCGACGGCGACTGGCGTCGAGCTCCCCGAACCCTGGCGCGAACTCGCCGAATCGGTCGCCGCCGAACTCGAGGTTCCGTTTCTGGGCGTGGATCTGCTCGAGACGGACGATCGACTGGTCGTCAATGAGACGAACGCCCGGCCGACGATCGACGAGGCAACGAAGTACGACGCGGGGTTTTACGACCGGTTGGCGGCCGCGATCCGCGATGTTGCCGGTCGAAACTAAAAATCAACGACTCCGACCGCGACGGCTCGATTACTCGAGGCTGATATCCGAGGAGTTCTCCGCGCGATCGAAGACGACCTCAAGGACGCCGTTGTTGTAGGTCGCGGCGGCGGTGTGTTCGTTGACGCGGGTCGGCAGGGAGACGCGTTCGTCGTACTGGCGGTGCTCGCTTTCAGCGGAGATGGTCAGGGTCTTGCCGTCACACTCGAGGTCGATGTTGTCCTTCTCGACGCCGGGGAGGTCGGCGACGACGCGGATCTCCTCGTCGGTCTCGTGGATGTCGACGTGGGTGTCCATCCCGAAGCCGTTGTCGACGTTACTCGAGGAGTCGACGTTCATGTTGGCGTTTGCGCTGTTCATCATTTCGTTCATCATTCGTTCGATCTCGCGAAACAGGTCGTCGAAGGGTTCGTCGCGGTCGTCTCGGCGCATGGCGATGCCTAGGGTGCCGGATGGCAAAAACTTTCTGTCGCTGCTAGAACTCAGTTCGCCGATTCGAGAGCGATCGGCGTCTACAGTCCGATGCCGAGCGTCTCGTTTGTCGTCTGGATGCTTTCCTCGGCGTCGGCGCTGCCAGTGACGGCACGGATCGCGTCGATGTTCTCGGGGACGACGTCGCTTTCCTGATGGATGCCCTGGAAGAGATAGAGGTCTGTGCCGACGGTCGAAATCGACTCCTCCCAGATGCAGTTCTCCCAGAGGTCGCCGCGGGGCCGACCCGCGTCGAGGGCGTACTCCTTGAGTTTGCCGCTGCCGTCGATGTTCATCCGTTCTGGGATCAAGAACAGCCGCGACTCGTCGGCGAACAGTTCGCGGACGTCGTCGGCGTCGACTTCCTCCTCGAGCGTGACGTTCAGGCTGTGCATGTGCATCAGCGTCGCGGGCACCTTCATCCCGAGCGTGTCGATATCGAGGTCGGGGAAGATTGTCTCGACGTCGGGGCCGTGGTGGGACGGGATCGTAACCGGGTTCGGCAGGATGTCGTTGATCGGGCCGCGGTCGGTCTGGCCGGGGTCGCCGCCGCGCCGGACCAGCGTCGCGCGGACCTTCTCGACGCCGTAAGCCTCTTGGAGCGGTGCGATGACCCGTGAGAGGCCGGTCGTGTTACAGGAGACGACGCGGACGTGGTCGGCGTCGGCGGCTTCGGCGAAGTTCGAGCGCGCGTTGAAGCTCGTGTCGACGAGATCGGCGTCCTCGCCGCCCTGGTAAAGCGCCGGCGTGTCGTACTCTTCGTACAATTCCTTGTTCTGGGCACCGATCCCCGACGGCGTGGCGTCGACGACGACGTCGGCCTCGTCGACGAGTTCTTCGACCGGCCCTGCGATCTCGAGGCCGGCTTCCTCGAACAGGTGTTCGCGCTCCTCGATGGCCGCGTAGAGCGAGAATCCCTTGTCGATCGCTGTCTCGGCCTCGAAGTTCGGACGCGTCTTCGCGACGCCGAGTACCTCCATGTCGGGTTGCTCGCGGACGGCGTCCGCGACGCGTTTGCCGATCGTACCGTAGCCGTTGATCGCGACCTGTAGCATATACCCGGGAGTGGACCACCGAGCGGGATAATCGTTTCGAGGACTTGCGGTCGATTCTTACTCGAATCGGAGTTCTCAATCGCTCTCAAGGCCGATCTCGAGACTCGTTCACACCGCTCGAGATGCCGCGAGCGCAACTGATATGGACTACTGTCAGTCAATGCCGGTGCAACCGCGACCGCCCTGCGGTCCCACCGGGACATCGTGACAGCAGACCGTATGAGGGCAAGACATATCGGCCCGCTCGCCACACACGCACGTATGACAGCACTTCGAGCCGCGGCGGAGACAGCCGTCCGCCAGTGTCTGAGTCTCGAGGCAGAGGAATCGTGTGCGATCGTCACCGACGACGAACGGGCTCCGATCGGGGAGGCACTCTACGAGGTCGCCAGCGAGATCACCGACGACGCCGCGATCGTCCGCTATCCGCCGGGTGAAACCCACGGTAGCGAACCGCCCGAGCCGGTGGCGGCGGCGATGGCCGGCGCCGATGTCGTGCTCGCGCCGACGACCAAGAGCCTGAGCCACACCCGTGCTCGAACCGGCGCCAACGAGGCCGGGGCGCGGGTCGCAACGCTCCCTGGCATCACGGAAGACGTCTTCACGACGGGGCTTGACGCTGATTACGATTCGATCGCCGCCCACTGCGAGGCGGTCCGTGAGCAGGTCGCTGGGGCAGAGGAAATCCGCGTCACGACCGATGCCGGCACCGACATCACCTTCGGCGTCGGTAATCGCGAGTGGCTCGCCGACACCGGGATCGTCCACGAGCCCGGCGAGATGTCGAACCTGCCGGCCGGCGAGGTGTTTATCAGCCCCGAAACGGCGGACGGGACGTTCGTCGTCGACGGAACGATGCGACCACACGGGTTGCTCGAGGAAGGCCACCGGCTCACCTTCGAGGTCGAGGACGGCCTCGTTACCCACATCTCGGACGACGAGATCCGCGAGACGGTCGCGAACGCGGCCGACGAGGTCGGTGATGCCGCCTACAACCTCGCGGAACTGGGTATCGGGACCAACGTCGCCGTCACGGAACTGGTCGGTTCGGTCCTGTTAGACGAGAAAGCCGGCGGCACGGTCCACATTGCGATCGGCGACGATGCGGGTATCGGCGGCGAGACGGATGCGCCGATCCACCTCGACGGCATCATCTGCGAGCCGACCGTCCTCGCCGACGGCGAGCCTGTCGACCTGCCGGTCACGGACGACTGAAACGATCGGCAAAACGGGCCAATTCTGTCCTCCTCTGCTGGGTAACTCATCGAGCGACCTGAACGGACCTCGTGGTTTCAAGTGTCGGTACTGTGTGTTCGGGACCGATGAACGATACTCGAGCGTGCGACATTCGCGGGATCGAGCTCACCGGCGATCGGTACACGGTCGAACAGGGGCTGATCCGGAACAAGTACAGAGCGCTCGATGCCGACGGGAACGTCGTCCTCAGGGGGAAACAGAAGCTCTTCAAAATGAAAGAAGAGTTCCCCTTCGTCGATGGCGACGGTAACGAGGTGTTCACGGTGAAAGCCGGCGGCATCATCGATGTTGCGGGGAACTACGTTCTCTCGGACGCCCAGACTGGCGAGGACCTCGTCGTTCTGGACAACGACTTCTCGCTCTTACAGGATACGTGGACGATCCGCGACGTGACCACCGAGGCGAAACTGGCCGAGATTACCTCCCGCGGGGCGCTGGTGACGCTGGCCCGGAACGTCGTCCCGTTCGGCGAGTGGATTCCACACAAGTACGAGATCACGGATCGAAACGGCGCTCACGTCGGGACCATCGGCGGGAAGCTCCTCTCGCTGCGGGACCGCTACGAGATCACCATCGACGACGCCAGTTCAGTCCCGAAAGAGTCCGTCGTCGCCGCCGCGATGGTCATTGACGCGATTCAGGGCAATTAGTGACACGGCGGCGACGACGGGTTCAATCGCCTTTTCAGTGCGTAGCCTCTATACTGGGCTATGAGAGATACACCGGATCGGGTTCCGACCCCCTGTCCTTCCTGCTCGCCGGACCTCGAGACGGTCCACGAGGTACTCACGACGGGTGGCGGCACCCTGACCGTTCGCTGCAGCGAGTGTAGTCACGTCCACAAGATCCAGCCCGATACCGAACGCGAGGTCACCCTCGACGTGGTCGTCTCTCAGGGTGGCGAGTCGTTCACCGCGAACGTCACCGCGCCCGAAGACGAGACCGTCGAAGTCGGCGACGAGTTCATTCTCGAGACCGAGGAAGTACTCTCGACGGTTCGGGTCACGAGCGTCGAACTCGACGGTCAAAAGCGCGTCGACGAAGCTCCTGCCGACGAGATCGAGACCGTCTGGACCCGCGAAGTCGACAACGTGGCGGTCAACGTCACCGTCCACCCACAGGACGGCTCGCGCGACGACAGCCACAGTATCACAGTCCACGTCCCCGGCGACTACGAGTTCGAGGTCGGCGACGTCGAGAGTTTCGGCGACGACGAGTTCGAGATCGACGCGTTCGTCGTTCGCAACGATGCGTCGGGCTACCGGCGAGACCGCTTCGAGGAGTCGGGCGATACCGCCTTCGCGAAGGATCTCAAGCGCGTCTACGCCTACGACGAGCAGAGTAGCGCCTGGTCGGCCTGGTAGGAACAGACCGATGTGAGGGCCCATGAGCCCCTGAATGCTGTACTCACGTTTGGCACGAGACGGTTCTCGAGCAACTCTTTGATCCCGTTCCGGCTTCGACAGCGACGAAATCCAACGCGAGCGGGTAACCAGACCTGTTACACCGCACGCCGACGCCATGGACCGGCTGGGTGGCTTACGCGAGCGAATCGATCACGGTACGCTCAGTTTGTTGCGACGTGAGTCACCCGGACGGGTCGCACAAGCGCGCCATTGATTACTGCCGGTCCGATAGCTAGTCTATGGACCTCGCGGTACTGCGAGAGGACATGGTCGACGGCCTCGAGGCCGCGCCCAAGAACGTCCTCGCGGACGAGACCGTCGCTGTCGCGATGCGCGACGTGCCCCGCCACGCGTTTCTCGACGACGAGCGGACAGCCTACGCGGACCGCGATCACGAGACACTCGGTACCCGCGTTCTCTCTCCCAGCACGGCCGCGCGCCTGCTGCAAGCGCTGGCGCTCGAGGACGACGAGACGGTGCTGATCGTCGGCGTCGGCGTTGGCTACACGGCCGCCGTCACGGCCGAAATCGTCGGCGAGACCAACGTTCACGCCGTCGATATCTCGCGGCCGCTGGTCGTCGAAGCGCGACGGAACCTCGCCGAGGCCGGCTACGACGGTGTCCTCGTCGACTGCCGCGACGGTGCGACCGGCCTTCCCGAGTACGCGCCGTTTGACCGGATTCTCCTCGAGGCGGCCGCCGTCGACCCACCCCGGCCACTGCGCGAGCAACTCGCCACGGGCGGACGACTCGTCTTCCCCCGTGGGAGCCAGCGACAGCGTCTCGAGGCTGTTTCTCCTGACGGCGACAGCGAACGGTTCGGTCCCGTCTCGTTCGATCCGTTGCTCGTCGAGGGTGAGCAGTCGGGGGCCGTCGAACGAAACCGGATGGCCCGCGAGGACCGCGAACGAGCGCAGCGACGCGCCGAATCACGTCGCGGCTGGGAACAGGACTGGATCGAGTGGGACGAGACGCTCGGGACGCAGTCACGGCGACGCCGAACCCGATAGCATGGGTGTCCGATCAGGCTGGTAAATCTCCTGCGTCACGCATCGTTTTTCGAGTGCTATAGTAGCCACTGAACGTCACTGCATATCCGATCGCACGAGGGCTGTACGATCGGTGTGTCACTGTTTCAGTTGTTACTATAGTTCGTCTCGCTTACCATGGCATACGGGCCGGTCCGAACAGTGATGGGTGTCACTCAGAAGCGAGTCAAAATGGGGTGGGAAAGGGGGATAGCGACAGTCTGTCCCTGATCGCCGACTGTGGGTATGAACCGGCACGGGTTAAATATAACTTCTAATCATTTATTGTCTCTTCAGACTATACACTAATTAATTAGTTACCGCGATTCGTACCACGACCGTTACGGTCCGTCTCTCGATGGCATTCGCTATTGCTGACACTGGTACTGTCTCTCGCCAGTCTCTCTCGTGAGCGCTGTCACTATTCGCGTCCGGATCGGCCGGGACCTGTTTGCATCGCTCCACGAGCGTACCAAGTGCCGGATTGAACGGTCGAACGCGTTGCTGACCGGCATCCGTTCGACGAAAAGGGGTGGGGGGATTGGGGGTGGCGACAGGTTATCTCAGATCGCCACTTATGGGTAGGAACCGGTAGTGGTTAAGACTACTTCCTAATTATTGGGCTGTTATCGAGAACGGCACTAATCAATTAGAATCACCGTCGAACGCCATCGTGACGAGCTTCCGTTCGGCCGCGCGCAGGTGATAGTGGTACGTCGGCGGCGAGACGTCGAGTGTCGCGGCGAGGTCCTCTCCGGTACTCTCCCGGGGCCACTCGAAGAAGCCGCTGTAATGGGCCGCCTGCAGCGCTTCGAACTGCTTGTCGGTGAGCCGTTCCGCGAGGTGTGTGTCGAGTCGTCGTGCCGACTGCATGGTCGTCGTCTCCCGCTTGGCCACCAGTTCCGTCTCGGGGTACTCTTCACTGATCGCCTCGACCAGCGACCGCGTCTCGACCCGGTGGGGAACCTCGAGAACAACTGTCGACGTCCCGTCTTCGGCTGTCGCCATCTGGATCGCCACATCGTAGCTTCGCAACACGTCGAGAAACGGTGTCGAGGCCACCGTCACCTCGAACAGCGTCTCGTCGTCGCTCTCCGAGACGATCGAGAGCGTTTCGATCGACGCCCACGCCGTTTCCAGCGACGCGAGTTCTGCCGTCGCTGGCGCAGTGACGAACAGGACGATCCCGTCCTCGCCGCGATCGACGACGCCCTCGAGCGTGATCAGTGTCGCTCCGGAGACGTGCGTCGAGAGCCGATTGAGCAACAGCCTCGAGTCTCCGATCGCGAGTTCGAGCTCGACACGGTTGTCGGTTACCATCGCCCGCGTCCGCTCGACTGACTGGATCGTGTGGCCGATCGTCTCGCCAAGTTCGACGAGCACCTCACGTTCGCGCTCGCCGACCGCGTCAGCGCCCGCAACGTGGACCATCAGGACGCCATACCGTCGATCGTCTGCAACGAGTGGGACACCCAGTACCGTCTGAAAGCCGTACGTCAGTGCCTCCTTGCGCCGCATCGCCCATCGGTCGTCTTCGAGGACGTCACGCACCGTCCGGACGGTACTCGACTCGAGGACGTCCCGGACGAGTGCGATTTCGGATGCGCAGTTGCCATCGTCGCGAATCCGATCGATGTAAGCCGTGTCGATCCCGGCCCAGGCCGACGGGACGGGCGGATCGTCGTCGCTTGCCGCGATCCAAGCGAACCGATACCGGTCCGTCTCGGCGAGGCGGTCACACACCGTCGCTTCGATCTCCGCGCGTGTCGACGCCTGTGCGACGCTGTGGTTGATCTCGCGGACGATCTCGTTCGTGTGGTTGAGTCGCGTCAGCTCCTCGTTTTGCTGGGTGAGCGTCCGGTCGTGATCACGCAGTAACTGCTCTCGCTCGGCTCGATCCAGCGCTGCTTCGGTGTTGGCCGCCAGAATGTACAGCAGCTCGGTCATCGTCTCGTCGAATCCGTCGACGTCCTCACAGCCTGCGACCACCACGCCGTGGGTTCCCAGCGGAACGATCAGCTCACACCGGCTCACCGTTCCCGCGGAGTCGACGACGTTCTCGCGCGTGACATCCTCGTAGTAGGTGCTTTCGCCCTCCGAGAACGCCTCCCAGACCAGTCCCTCCCCCCGCTCGAACGTCTGCTCTGGCTCGCCCAGTTCAGGGGCGTGGCGCGTCGACGCCACGCACTCGAGTGCACCCGCCGTCGGCTCGAACGTGTAGGCCGCAGCAACCGCCACATCGAGAATCTCGCCGGCCGTTTCGATCGCTACCCGGTAAATCTCGGTCTTGGTTTCGGCGCGCATCAGCTCTCGTGTCGTCTCGTGTAATGCCGTCAGCGTTCGTTCGTAGCGGCGCTCGCTTTCGCGAAGTTCCGTCTCCGTTCGATACTGGCTGACGGCGTTGGTGATCTGGTTTGCCAACAGCGCGTACTGCTCCCGACCGGAGTCCTTCTGGAGATATTGGGTCACCCCCGCTGCGATCGCCTCGCTCGCGATTTCTGTTGCGTTCCGTCCCGTAAAGAGAATAAATGGGAGCCCGGAATCGCCCTCGCGGACACGCTCTAACAACTCCAGCCCGGTCATCGCCGGCAGCTCGTAATCGCTGACGATACAGTCGACTCCGCGACCCTCGAGTATCGACAGCGCTTCCGTGCCATCCGTCGCCTCGAGTGCGACGATCGAGTCGCACTCGCGCTCGAGCATTTCTCCGGCCAGCGCTGCAAAGCCGGGTTCGTTATCGACGACGAGGACGGTGATCGGTTGTGACATGGTCTACTAGCGCCGACAAGCGGTCTTCGGAAGGGATGAGATGTGACCGTCGACGCATATAACCAGGTATCCTGAGTGTATTAATATATTAGGGTCACAGTCTGAACGTTGCTAACTCTTTAGCTGTACGCTGGCCGGCCATCTGTTTCGTCTCGTTTCCAAACGACTGTGTAATGCTGAACGAGAGACTCCACATTCGACATCCTGACTTCTGATTACGGAAGCCGCGTCTCGAACCGATACGTCTCGGCTCGGTTAACACTCGGATGATCGATTTCTGGTTCCGTCAATCGCAAATACGTGCTCTTCTTTCCGGCGTCTTCGATCCACCCAGTTTTGCACTGTACTCGGAGTAACTGGTTCCCTGTATCGAGCACGAGATCGTATTTATCGTTGTCTCCAAATGGAATGGACACGGAGTAGCCTTCCGCGATGAGCGCTGTAATGACTCGCACTTCTGTTTCATCACCAATCTGCTTTGTATTCATGTTTGTAAATGGACGTGATATAGTATGTTCTTCACCCATCCCAATATATTGTTAGCCTACTGCCGCCGGATAGAACAGTCACATACCGACTGCTTGGGTTGCTCCTCGTCTGAGGATCGCAGTCGAGTTTTGTTCGACTCTCCATCAGACAGTTCGGACCGTGCCGCACTTTCTTCACTCGACAGAGTAAGGGCCTCAAAATGTGACTATTCGCAACACAGCAAACCAGTCGCTCAGGAACGTGAATTCCGAGAAAGCGCCCGAGGCGGGATTTGAACCCGCGTCACGACCGTGACAGGGTCGTATGATGGGCCACTACACCACCCGGGCTTGCAATGCTTTCTTTCCCGGTGATAGTATTAAGGGTTGTGTTCTCGACTCGTTTTTCTGCTCTGCTAACATAAATTCATGCCTAGCCTCGAGTCCGTCTACTTGCCATTGTTTAACTATGCTGAGAGTATACACGCCACAATGTCTACTAGAAATTCGTGGTGAATGTAAATCCGATGGGCAATGCATTCTGGTCGAAAACGAGCTTGCTTCGTGCCGCCCTCGAATGACTGCACTCCGAATACTGTTCGAGTATAACTATAGTAGCCACTGAACGTCACTGCACACCCGATCGCACGGGGGCTGTGCGATCGGTGTGTCAATCGTTTCAGTTGTTACTATATTTATGAGAGAATAAAACCAGTTACTCAGGATCGTGAATTCCGAGAAAGCGCCCGAGGCGGGATTTGAACCCGCGTCACGACCGTGACAGGGTCGTATGATAGGCCACTACACCACCCGGGCTTGCAATGCTTTCTTTCCCGGTGATGGTATTAAGGCTTTTCAATCGAATGCCGTGTGGTACGGCCAGCCAGGACATGATCGCCGTCTCGAGCCACCTCTCATTGAGACTGTGTTACCAGTACACATGACCCACAAGGAATATAACCGAGAACCAGCTACGTTCGAACGTGATCGACGGTTCCGGTCTGGTTCGCCCGGCCGGGTAGCTTTGCTTGTGGGTCGACTTAGTAATGGTTAAATGCCTCCCGCCGCTACTTGCCTGTAGTATCTCGTGACAGCCGCTTCTCTCCCGATAGCCGACATGCACACCCACACATGGTAGACGTAAGCCAACACGAACTGGTTCCGGAGCACACCGTCCTCGAAGAGGAGACGCTCGAGGAGGTGCTCTCCGAATACAACATCGATCGTACAGACTTACCGAAGATCAAGCGTAACGACCCTGCCCTTCCGGACGAGGCCGAGGTCGGCGACGTGATCAAGATCGTTCGGGATTCACGAACAACCGATCAGGCAGTGGTATACCGACTTGTGGTAGAATAAATGGCAATGGAACTAGATCGCGACGAACGTCGAGAGATCTCGCGCGAATACTTCTCGAAGGAACGGATCGCAGAACACCACTATCGCTCCTTTAACGCCTTCCTCAACCGGGGCATGCAGGAGGTCGTCGACGAGAAGGCGACGATCGACACGGACATCGGCGACAAGGAAGGCGAAGAGCCGGTCCACGTCGAACTGGGCGACGTCCGCGTCGTCACGCCGCGGGTTCGCGAGGCCGACGGCTCCGAAGAGTTGCTCTATCCACAGGAGGCCCGCCTTCGCAACATCACTTACTCCGCGCCGGTTTTCATGGAGATGTCCATCGTCAAAGGCGAGGAAGGCGACCAGCGGGTCGTCGACTCGACGGAGACGAAGATCGGTCGGATGCCGATCATGGTCGGCTCCGAGAAATGTAACATCGCCGGCTTCTCCGACGAGGAACTGATCGAGATCGGTGAAGACCCCGCCGACCCCGGCGGCTACTTCATCGTCAACGGTTCCGAGCGGGTGCTGATGACCAGCGAGGACCTCGCGCCCAACAAGATCCTCGCCGAGTACGACACCAAGTACGGCGACGAGATCCAGGTCGCCAAGACGTTCTCCCAGCGCCGTGGCTACCGCGCGCTTGTGCTCTGTGAGCGGACGCGTGACGGCCTGCTCGAGGTTTCCTTCCCCTCGGTGTCGGGCTCGATCAACTTCGTGACGCTCGTGCGTGCGCTGGGCCTCGAGTCGGACGAGGAGATCGTCCACAAGGTCTCGAACGACCCCGAGGTCGTCAAGTACATGCTCGAGAACTTAGAGGAAGCGGACGTCCAGACCGAGGAAGAGGCCATCGAGGCACTGGGCAAACGCGTCGCCTCCGGCCAGGGCAAGAACTACCAGCTCAAGCGAGCGAACTACGTCATCGACCGGTATCTCCTGCCACACCTCCACGAGGACGGTGTCGAGGAAGAAGACGTCCGGATCAACAAGGCCCACTACCTCTGTCGGATGGCCGAGGCCTGTTTCGAACTCGCACTCGGGCGCCGCGAATCCGACGACAAGGACCACTACGCGAACAAGCGCCTGAAGGTCTCCGGCGACCTGATGAAAGACCTGTTCCGGACCGCACTGAACAAGCTGGCCCGGGACGTGAAATATCAGCTCGAGCGCGCCAACATGCGTAACCGACAGCTCTCGGTGAACACGGTCGTCCGATCGGACGTGCTGACCGAGCGACTCGAGCATCCGATCGCGACGGGCAACTGGGTCGGTGGCCGCTCGGGCGTCTCGCAGCTCGTGGACCGAACGGACTTCATGGGTGTGCTCAGCCACCTGCGTCGACTGCGCAGTCCGCTGTCACGATCCCAGCCACACTTCGAAGCGCGGGACCTGCACGCGACCCAGTGGGGTCGCATCGGTCCCTCCGAGACGCCGGAGGGTCCCAACTGTGGCCTGGTGAAGAACTTCGCCCAATCGATGGAGCTCTCTCAGAACGTCGAGGACGAACAGGAGCTCAAACGCGAACTGGCATCGATGGGGGTCGAGGGCATTCCTGGCCTCGAGGGTATCGAACGAACGACCGCATCTGGGGACGATTAAATCATGAGCAGCCAACAACGAGAGGCGAAAGTATACGTCAACGGGTCGCTGGTGGGGACCCACCCCGATCCACACGAACTCGCAGAACAGATCCGCGAAGCGCGACGCATCGGCGACGTGAGCGAGATGGTCAACGTCTCGGTCAAAGACCGCACCCGCGAAGTGATCGTCAACGCCGACGCCGGCCGCGCACGCCGGCCGCTGTTGGTCGTCGAGGACGGCGAGCCGCGGATCTCCGAACAGGAGATTGAGGCACTCAAAGACGGCGACCTCGAGTTCGAGGACCTGGTCGATCACGGCTACATCGAGTTCATCGACGCCGAGGAGGAAGAGGACATCCTCGTGGCCGTCGACGAGGACGACCTCACCGAGAAACACACCCACCTCGAGATCGACCCGTCGCTGATCTTCTCGATCGGTGCGGGGATGATTCCGTATCCCGAACACAATGCCAGTCCCCGCATTACGATGGGGGCAGGGATGATCAAGCAGTCGCTGGGACTGCCCAGCGCGAACTACCGGATTCGCCCGGACACGCGCCAGCACCTGCTGCACTACCCGCAGCTCTCGATGGTCAAGACCCAAACGACCGAGCAGATCGGCTACGACGAGCGGCCGGCTGCACAGAACTTCGTCGTCGCCGTGATGAGCTACGAAGGGTTCAACATCGAGGACGCGCTGGTCATGAACAAAGCCAGCGTCGAACGCGCGCTCGCACGCTCGCACTTCTTCCGGACCTACGAGGGCGAGGAACGACGCTACCCCGGTGGCCAGGAAGACCGATTCGAGATTCCGAGTCAGGACGTCCGCGGTGCCCGCGGCGAGGAAGCGTATAACCACCTCGACGAGGACGGCCTCGTCAACCCCGAGACGAAAGTCGACGAAAACTCCGTCCTGCTGGGCAAGACGAGTCCGCCGCGATTCTTAGAGGAACCCGACGACATGGGTGGCCTCTCGCCTCAGAAACGGCGTGAGACCTCCGTCACCATGCGCTCCGGTGAATCAGGCATCGTTGACACCGTCACGCTCATGGAGGGCGAGGACGGCTCGAAGCTCTCGAAGGTCTCGGTTCGCGACGAGCGGATCCCCGAACTCGGAGACAAGTTCGCGTCGCGACACGGCCAGAAGGGGGTCGTCGGCCACCTCGCACCCCAAGAGGACATGCCGTTTACCGAGGAAGGTGTGGTGCCGGACCTCGTGCTCAACCCCCACGCGCTGCCGTCGCGGATGACCGTCGGTCACATTCTCGAGATGATCGGCGGCAAGCTCGGTGCGATGGAGGGCCGGCGCGTCGACGGGACGCCGTTCCTCGGCGAGGACAAAGACGAGCTTCGTGGCGGACTCGAGGACGCCGGCTTCGATTCGGCTGGCAAGGAGACCATGTACTCCGGCGTCACCGGCGAGAAGATCGAGGCCGAGATCTTCGTCGGGGTCATTTTCTACCAGAAGCTCTACCACATGGTCTCGAACAAGCTGCACGCCCGCTCGCGCGGGCCGGTGCAGGTGCTGACCCGCCAGCCCACCGAGGGTCGAGCCCGCGAGGGTGGGCTGCGGATCGGGGAGATGGAACGCGACGTGTTCATCGGCCACGGGGCGGCCATGACGCTGAAGGAACGACTCTTAGACGAGTCCGACCGCGAGTTCATCCACATCTGTGCGAACTGTGGGATGAGCGCGGTCGAAAACGTCGAACAACGGCGTGTCTACTGTCCGAACTGCGACGAAGAGACCGATATCCACGAGATCGAGATGAGCTACGCGTTCAAACTCCTGTTAGACGAGATGAAAGCGCTGGGTATCGCACCGCGACTCGAACTCGAAGACGCCGTCTAAACCATGCAAGATACGACACCCAAAGACATCGGTTCGCTCTCCTTCGGGCTCATGGAGCCCGAGGAGTACCGGGAGATGAGCGCGACGAAGATCATCACGGCCGACACCTACGACGACGACGGGTTCCCCATCGACATGGGGCTGATGGACCCGCGGCTGGGCGTGATCGACCCTGGCCTCGAGTGCAAGACCTGCGGCAAGCACTCGGGATCGTGTAACGGCCACTTCGGCCATATCGAATTGGCTGCGCCGGTTATCCACGTCGGCTTCACGAAGCTTATCCGGCGACTCCTGCGGGGGACTTGCCGGGAGTGTTCGCGGCTGCTGTTGACCGAAGACGAACGCGACGAGTTCCGCGACCAGCTAGAGGAGTCCAAGAAGCTGAGCCGCGATCTCAACGACGTGACCAAGGCCGCGATCCGGCAGGCACGCAAGAAGGATCGGTGTCCGTTCTGTGGCGAGATCCAGTACGACATCGACCACGAGAAGCCGACCACCTACTACGAGGTCCAACAGGTCCTCACGAGCGAGTACTCCCAGCGCATCGCCGGCGCGATGCAGGGCGACGAGGAAGCAGGCGTCGAACGAACGACGCCGGACGAGCTGGCCGAGAAGACCGATATCGACCTCACCCGAGTCAACGAGATCCTCTCAGGCTCGTTCCGTCCGCGTGAGAGTCAGCGCAAGGCCATCGAAAAGGCCCTTGATATCGACCTCACCGAGGAGGACACGAACAAGCTGATGCCAAGCGACATCCGGGACTGGTTCGAGAACATTCCGGACGAGGACATCGAGGTCCTGGGCATCAACCCCGAACGCTCCCGTCCGGAGTGGATGATCCTCACTGTCCTTCCCGTTCCGCCGGTCACTGCACGGCCGTCGATCACGCTCGACAACGGCCAGCGCTCCGAGGACGACCTGACCCACAAGTTGGTCGACATCATCCGCATCAACCAGCGGTTCATGGAGAACCGCGAAGCCGGTGCACCCCAGCTGATCATCGAGGACCTCTGGGAACTCCTGCAGTACCACGTCACGACGTTCATGGACAACGAGATCTCGGGCACGCCGCCGGCACGGCACCGCTCCGGCCGGCCGCTCAAGACCCTCTCCCAGCGCCTGAAAGGCAAGGAGGGTCGCTTCCGTGGCTCGCTGTCCGGGAAGCGTGTGAACTTCTCCGCGCGTACTGTGATCTCGCCGGACCCGACGCTGTCGCTCAACGAGGTCGGTGTCCCGGATCGGGTCGCCAAGGAGATGACCCAGACGATGAACGTCACCGAACGTAATCTGGCCGACGCCCGCCGGTTCGTCTCGAACGGCCCCGAGGCCCACCCCGGTGCGAACTACGTCCGACGGCCGGATGGCCGTCGGCTGAAGGTGACCGAGAAGAACTGCGAGCAACTCGCCGAGAAGGTCGAACCTGGCTGGGAGGTCAACCGGCACATGATCGACGGCGATATCGTCATCTTCAACCGCCAACCGTCGCTCCACCGGATGTCGATCATGGCCCACGAGGTCGTGGTCATGCCGTACAAGACGTTCCGGCTCAACACCGTCGTCTGTCCGCCGTACAACGCCGACTTCGACGGCGACGAGATGAACATGCACGCGCTGCAGAACGAGGAGGCCCGCGCCGAGGCACGCGTGCTCATGCGGGTGCAAGAGCAGATCCTGAGCCCCCGCTTCGGCGAGAACATCATCGGCGCCATCCAGGACCACATCAGCGGGATGTACCTGCTGACCGCGGACAACCCACGGTTCAACGAGACCCAGGCGCTCGACTTGCTGCGGGCGACCCGGATCGACGAACTGCCGGAACCGAGTGGCGTCGACGACGAGGGTGAGCCGTTCTGGACCGGCTACGACGTCTTCTCCGAACTGCTGCCCGACGACCTGAACCTCGAGTTCACCGGGACCGTCGGCGACCAGGTTGTCATCGAGGACGGCCAGTTGCTCCAGGGAACCATCGCCGAGGACGAGGTCGGCGAGTTCGGCGGCGAGATCGTCGACACAATTACGAAGGTCTACGGCAACACGCGTGCCCGCATCTTCGTCAACGAGGTCTCGACGCTGGCGATGCGTGCGATCATGCACTTCGGGTTCTCGATCGGGATCGACGACGAGACCATCCCGGAGGAGGCCGAGTCCCGGATCGACGAGACGATCGATGACGCCAACGACCGCGTCGAGGAACTGATCGAAGCCTACGAGCGCAACGAACTCGAGAGTCTCCCCGGTCGGACGATCGACGAGACCCTCGAGATGAAGATCATGCAGACGCTCTCCCGTGCGCGTGACAATGCCGGGAACATCGCCGACGAGCACTTCCAGGACGACAACCCGGCGGTCGTCATGGCCAACTCCGGTGCCCGTGGGTCGATGCTCAACCTGACCCAGATGGCCGGCGCGGTCGGCCAGCAGGCAGTTCGCGGCGAGCGGATCAACCGCGGCTACGAGGATCGTACCCTCAGTCACTACGAACCGAACGACCTCTCGGCAGAGGCACACGGCTTCGTCGAGAACTCCTATACGAGCGGGCTGACCCCGCGGGAGTTCTTCTTCCACGCGATGGGTGGACGCGAGGGACTGGTCGACACTGCAGTCCGGACCTCCAAGTCTGGCTACCTGCAGCGGCGGCTGATCAACGCCCTCCACGAGTTGGAAAGCCAGTACGACGGAACGGTTCGGGATTCCAGCGACACGATCATCCAGTTCGAGTTCGGCGAAGACGGCACCAGCCCTGTGAAGGTTTCCTCGGACGACGAAAACGACATCGACGTCGATGCGATCGCCAACCGCGTGCTGGACACCGAGTTCGACTCCGAGGAAGAACGTGCGGAGTTCCTCGGCTCGAAGCCACAGCAGACGAACCTCTCGGAACACGCCGACGAACGTCTCGCTGAGGGAGGCACGGAGGTGAGCTCCGATGACTGAAATCGAGTACGATGTCGACGATGACACCGTCGCCGTCGTCGAAGACACCGATCTGCCTCGGCGGCTCAAGAACGAAGTGTACGAGACGCTCGAGGCCCGCGAGGACGCGACGGTCGAAGACGCCGACGAACTCGCGAAGGCTGTCGAGGCTCGTTATCTCGACACGCGCGTGGATCCGCTCGACCCCGTCGGCACCGTCAGCGCACAGTCGATCGGTGAACCCGGGACCCAGCTGACGATGAACACGTTCCACTATGCGGGGGTCGCAGAGATCGACGTGACCCAGGGGCTGCCCCGCCTCATCGAGCTTGTCGACGCCCGGAAGACGCCGGACACGCCGATGATGACCGTCTACCTCGAGGGCGAGTACGCCACTGAGCGCGAACGCGCCCACGAGGTCGTCTGGAAGATCGAGGCGACCAAAATCCTCGCGCTGGGTGACGTCTCGACGAACGTCGCGGACATGCGCGTCCAGATCGCGCTCAACGAGGACACCCTGAAAGAGCGGTTGATCACGCCCGAGGAAGTCGCCGAGATTATCGAAGATTCGCTGGGCGTCAAGACGATTCAGCAAGGAACGCAGATCGAGTTCGGCCCGGAGGAACCCTCGTATCGAGATCTCCTCCAGCTCGTCGAGGAACTGCGCGATATCACGTTCAAGGGCATCGAGGACATCTCCCGGGTCGTCATCCGCCGCGAGGAGATGGACGACGGCAGCGAAGAGTTCGTCCTTTACACCGAAGGGTCGGCCTTCGGCGACGTGCTCGAGATCGAAGGCGTCGACGCCTCTCGGACGACGTGTAACAACATCCACGAGATCCGGCGCAACCTCGGCATCGAGGCGGCCCGCGAAGCGATCATCGAGGAGACGAACAACACGCTGGCCGAACAGGGGCTCGATGACGTGAACGTTCGCCACCTGATGTTGGTCGCCGACATGATGACCAACCGCGGCGAAATCGAGTCGATCGGTCGACACGGTATCTCGGGCTCGAAGGACTCGGTGCTCGCTCGTGCGGCGTTCGAGGTGACGGTCAACCACCTTCTCAACGCCGCGATCCACGGCGAGATCGACGAGTTAGATGGCGTGACGGAGAACGTCATCGTCGGCAAGCCGATCAAACTCGGGACCGGCGACGTCGACCTCCGGATGGGGTCGACTACCTCCGGGAGCAGTCAGGCCGACTGATCGATGGGGGTTACGCTCGCCGACGACGCCCGGCAGTATCTCGCCGCCTTCGAGGACGTCACCGGTGTCGCCGGCCGCGACTGTCTCGTCACCGACGGCGGCGACAGCCTCCTAATCGTCGTCGAACGTGGCAAGATGGGTGAGGCGATCGGTCCTGAGGGCCGGACGATCCAGCGGTTCGAGGATCGCGTCGACGCACAGGTTCGACTCGTCGAAGACGCGGCCGACCCCGAGACGTTCGTCGCGAACGCGCTCGCGCCGGCGGCCGTCTACAACGTCACGATCAGCGAGAACAACGACACCGTCGCCTACGTCGAAGTCGCCGAAGCAGACCACGGGGTTGCGATCGGGACCAACGGCCGGACGATCGACGCCGCCCGCACCCTCGCAAAGCGCCACTTCGGGATCGACGACGTGCAGTTGCTGTAGGCACGCGTCGGGTTCGCTCGGTCTCCGATCGCTATTCGTCGCTCGATCTACAGACACCGCTCATTCTGCGTTCCGGTCGGACTCGCTCGAGCGCCGGTCGACTCTCGTCTCGTGGTCTTCGACGCGCGTGAATTCCGATTCGTTCAGCGACTGGACCACCACCGGACTCACCTCGATCGTCGCCGACGGCTGGTGGGGTACGCCGGAAAACTGCGACCATAGCGACAGTAGCTCTTCGACTGGTTCGTCGACGATCGAGATCGAAAGCGGTTGCTCCTGACCGAGCGGGGCAGGAGCATCGGTCGGCTCGATCCGACTGTTGTCGTGGAACAGTTGGAGGACTGCACCGAGACGCTGTTGGCGTTTGAAGGGATTCGTCCGCCCCATATCGTCGCTTTCACCACCATCGCCGACGGCGTATGCGGTCACGAGATAGCGGATCGAAAGCACTAGCGGTCGGTCCTGTCGCGCCGTCCCGGAGATGGTTCGGCTCCCCGATCCCATCGCGGTGTCCGTTTCGATCCGATACGGATAGAGTGTGATATCGACGCTCGAGAGGGAGTCGACATCGGCGGGAGAGGCCACTTCGACCCGATGCGAACCGATGGGACTCCGCTCGCCGGCGTTCGCTTTTATGAGTTCGAGCAACACGTTACTGACGTCTGCAATGGCGCTGTCTGTCATTGGATAATAACTATCGAGCCAATATTTATATCTATTAATCCCACTATATAATTTTCCATACGAAACAGTCCAATCAACACAGTGATCGGCCCGTTCCCGTTCGTATCCGACGCGGTACTTCTGGCTGAGCCGATCGTTTGCTCCCCGGTCGGTTGGCTGCCGCAACTGCACACGGCACGGAACTGAGCGTCGATCGAGCACCCGACGTTCGGAAACCTCTCGCCTGCCGAGCGTCGCTAACCCGTGCTCCGGCCGTAACTCGAGTCCTCGAAACGCCCGCAGATTCGGCGAGCGATGTATCTAAAGCGATCTCGAGCCGTTTCGCTGATTCGAAACGGGTCGCTTAAGTGGCTTCGACGGATAGCGACGGGTACTATGGCAAACGGCAAATATGCCGCGCGCAAGCTCAAGAAGGACCGCCAGAACCAGCGGTGGTCCGACTCTGACTACGCGCGCCGCGCCCGTGGACTTCGCGAGAAGTCCGACCCCCTCGAGGGAGCGCCCCAGGCTCGCGGTATCGTACTCGAAAAGGTCGGCATCGAGGCAAAGCAGCCCAACTCGGCGATCCGAAAGTGCGTCCGAGTGCAGCTGATCAAGAACGGGAAGCAGGTCACCGCGTTCTGTCCCGGTGACGGCGCAATTTCGTTCATCGACGAACACGACGAAGTCACCATCGCCGGTATCGGTGGGGCGAAGGGTCGTGCGATGGGTGACCTCTCCGGTGTCAACTACAAGGTTGACAAGGTCAACGGTGTCGCGCTGAAGGAACTCGTTCGCGGGAACGCGGAAAAACCGGTGCGATAACCATGGCGGCAGAAGATCAACCGGACCCGGACGCGCCGGCCGGCGGCGCAGACGTCTCGGCGAAGCTCTTCGGCGAGTGGGAGATCGGCGAAATCGAGTACGCCGACCCCTCGACCGAGCGCTACATCACGGTCTCGCCCGTCGCTCACACCGCGGGCCGCCACGCTAGCAAGCAGTTCAAGAAGTCCGAGATCTCGATCGTCGAGCGCTTCATCAACCGCTTGATGCAGACCGAGGAGAACACGGGCAAGAAACAGCAGACGCTCAACTACGTCCGTGATGCGTTCGAGCTCATCCACGAGCGTACCGAGGACAACCCGATTCAGGTGCTCGTGACGGCCGTCGAGAACGCGGCCCCGCGAGAGGAGACCGTCCGCCTCAAATACGGTGGGATTTCGGTTCCGAAGGCCGTCGACGTCGCCCCCCAGCGTCGGGTCGACCAGGCCCTGAAGTTCCTCGCTGAAGGCGTCTACAACGACTCGTTCAAGACGGCGACGCCCGTCGAAGAGGCCATCGCCAGCCAGCTCATCGGCGCGGCCAACTACGACGTCCAGACCTACGCGGTCAGCCAGAAAGAAGAAAAAGAGCGCGTTGCGGCAGCCGCACGCTAACGCGGTTCGTCGAGTCCGTTTTCGGCGGTGTTTTCGTTTCGCTGTCTCTCGAAGTGTTCTCGTCCCGTTTATTCTGGCTGTTCCGAGAGCCACCCCGAGCTATCGGCGCTATCGTTGATGACCCATCGTTCTTGATAGTTGCCGTCGTGTTCGCGCACCTCGACGACAACGTCGAAAAGCAGCGAGAGGCTCGGGACGATTCGCGCGTCCCGCTCTACCGGGAGATGAGCGTGTGCCATTCCGTCGACGTCTTGTGTTCGTCCGTTGAACAGGTGCAGAAACTTGAACCCTGTCGGTGGCCGTACTCCTCGAGTAGCGGGAGCAGCGAGTCGATCCCGACTCTGACCTCGGCCGGTTCGAGGACGTCAGCACCGGCTTCGAAGGCGTCGATCGCATTCACGATGGCGATTCCAAGGTCGGCAAGGGTGTCGACGGGTCGATCGACGGCGAGACTGTCGGGTCGTCGCTGCGGCACTGCAGGCTCGAGTGCCGTGAGTAATGATAGAAAGGGTATCAGGACCGGTGGCGTCGACGTGCTGTGACGCAGGGTGTGGGCCATCGGTCGTCGAAACGAGGACACGTCGCCGGACGTGATCTGTCGCACAGCCAAACAACCGCTGACAGGAGTCCTGACGGTGATCGGGTCGACCAGAGCCGACGACGAGAACGCTTGCTCCCTGGCGCTTCAGTCGTGCTAACTTGTTGGAGAAGCTGTCTCCGTTCGTCTCATCGCAGTCCGTTCCCCAGATCACTCGTGTGTTCGAGTTGTCATTGTATCACATAATACGTGTTCGGGCCGACTGTATTCGCCGGGTAGAAGCGGTTTTGGGGCGATATACTCGAAGCACCTGTCGAGTTCGCTGGCCGTCCGGTCGATGCACGAACTCAGTCCGCGGCGAGACGCTCGCTGCTGGCGTACGATCGCGTCGCGTCGACGAGCACCTGTCGGTAGGAACTCGTGTCGGGCTCTCGTGCGAGTTCTCGAAAGCGCCGTTTGAACTCCTGGAAATCGACTTCTGGCGCGTCCATCGCGGCCACGTGCGCGAGATCGTAGAGGCGGTGTTCTTCGTCGACGAGGTCGTGTCGTTCCGCGAGTGCGAGCGCGAAGGCTGCGTTGACCGCCGTAATCTCGGGGTCAGCGCTCGGTGAGAGGCGCTCGAGGCCGGGTCGGGGTGGCGTCTCGGGTCGGTCAACGACCGCCGCGGCGAGACTCGACTCGAGAAAGGAGAGCAGTTTCTCGCCGGGGCCGACCGAGAGCGTGATGTCGTCGGCGTAGATGTCTTTCATGTGGTTTGCGATCTGGTAACAGTGTGAGAGCTTGCGCCGCTCGACGCTCTTGCCGGCCAGGGCGAGGTAGAGCACCTCCTCGGTCGACTGCGTGTGGGAGGGGTGTTCCTGCTCGTGTCTGGCCATGTGGGCGAACTCGTGGAGAGCGAGTTCGCGGGCCATCGCTGATGAGGCGGCCTGCCTCGAAATGTTCAGGACGTGGTAGTCGTCGTAGTGGGCGGCCCACGTCCGTTCGTCAGGGTCGTCTTGGAGACGAACTCGAACCGGGAGCGAGAGGTCGTGCTCGGTTTGGAAGAGGTCTTTGGCGCTGAGGAATGGAGCGGTCGGTCCTGGTCCCTGTACTCGTATATCCATGCGTAGAGATACCAAGGGCTGTTGCTGTATGTCTCTTACGCCCGTCTCCAGTTGTCGGCTTGCTGCGTGGCATTCACTCACGTAAATTAGACATTCGGGCGCTCGAACCGTGAAACGCGACGAAATCCGGCGGCGACGAAACACTACCCTTTTGACCCCGCTGGCGGTAACAGGGTGTATATGGGCCGACGCAAAAAGATCGTCCAAGAGTGTGAACGGCTGATGGACGAACCGGAGAACATCCGGAACATCGCCATCGCCGCTCACGTCGATCACGGGAAAACGACGCTTTCTGACAACCTGCTGGCTGGTGCCGGCATGATCTCCGACGAGACTGCCGGCGAACAGCTCGCGATGGACACGGAAGAAGACGAACAGGAACGTGGGATCACCATCGACGCGGCGAACGTTTCGATGACCCACGAGTACGAGGGAACCAACCACCTCATCAACCTCATCGACACGCCGGGCCACGTCGACTTCGGTGGCGACGTCACGCGTGCGATGCGTGCTGTCGACGGTGCGCTCGTCGTTGTCGACGCCGTCGAAGGGGCCATGCCCCAGACCGAGACGGTCCTTCGTCAGGCGCTTCGTGAGGGTGTCAAGCCGACCCTGTTTATCAACAAGGTCGACCGCCTCATCTCCGAACTGCAGGAAGGACCCGAAGAGATGCAGAAGCGGCTCCTCGCCGTCATCCAGGACGTTAACGAACTCATCCGTGGGATGACCGAGGACATGGACGATATCGACGACTGGACCGTCTCCGTCGAAGACGGCACCGTCGGTTTCGGCTCCGCACTGTACAAGTGGGGTGTCTCGATGCCGTCGATGCAGCGTACCGGCATGGACTTCGGCGAGATCATGGAACTCGAGCGCGCCGACAAGCGCCAGGAACTCCACGAGCGGACGCCCCTGTCGGACGTCGTCCTCGACATGGTCTGTGAGCACTTCCCGAACCCTGTCGACGCACAGCCCCGCCGTATCCCACGCATCTGGCGTGGTGACGCCGAGAGCGACCTCGCCGAAGAGATGCGTCTCGTCGACGAGAACGGCGACGTCGTCTTCATGGTCACCGACATCGCGATGGACCCACACGCTGGGGAAGTCGCCTCCGGCCGTGTCTTCTCGGGCTCTCTCGAGAAGGGCCAGGAGCTGTACGTCTCGGGCACTGCGGGCAAGAACCGCATCCAGTCCGTCGGGATCTACATGGGTGGCGAACGCGAGGAAGTCGATCACGTTCCTGCAGGGAACATCGCGGCCGTCACCGGCCTGCGCGACGCGATCGCCGGTTCGACCGTCTCAAGCGTCGAGATGACTCCCTTCGAGTCGATCGAACACATCTCGGAGCCGGTCATCACGAAGAGCGTGGAGGCCCAGACGATGGACGACCTCCCCAAACTCATCGAGACGCTTCGACAGGTCTCGAAAGAGGACCCGACGATCCAGATTACGATCAACGAGGACACCGGCGAGCACCTGATCTCCGGACAGGGTGAGCTTCACCTCGAGGTTATTACCCAGCGTATCGAGAAGAACCAGGGCATCCCGGTCAACACTGGTGAGCCGATCGTCGTTTATCGCGAGGCCATCGACCGTGCAAGCGACGAGGTCGAAGGCATCTCGCCAAACCGTCACAACCGGTTCTACATCTCCGCCGAGCCGCTCAGCGAGGAGATCGTCGAGACGATCCGCATGGGTGAGGCGTCGATGAACATGCCCGAACTCGAGCGCCGTGAAGCGCTCCAGGAAGCCGGCATGGACAAAGACGACTCCCAGGTCGTCGAGCACATCCACGGCACGAACATCCTGCTCGACCAGACCAAAGGGATCCAGCACCTGAACGAAACGATGGAACTGTTCATTGAGGGACTCGAGGAAGCCCTCGACAACGGTCCGCTCGCCAACGAGCCGGTCCAGGGAACGCTCATCCGTCTACACGACGCGAAGCTCCACGAGGACACCATCCACCGTGGTCCCGCACAGGTCATCCCGGCCACGCGTGAGGCCGTCCACAAGTCGCTGATCGACGGTCAGATCAAGATGATGGAGCCGATGCAGGACGTCCGTATCGACGTGCCAAACGACCACATGGGCGCTGCCTCCGGCGAGATTCAGGGTCGCCGTGGCCGCGTCGACGACATGTACCAGGAAGGTGACCTCATGGTCGTCGAGGGTATCGCACCCGTCGACGAGATGATCGGCTTCGCGAGCGACATCCGGTCTGCGACCGAGGGTCGTGCCTCCTGGAACACCGAAAACGCCGGCTTCGAGTTCATGTCTGACTCTCTCCAGCGCGATAAGATCATGGAGATCCGAGAGCGCAAGGGTATGAAGCTCGAACTGCCGCCGAGCATCGACTACATCTAATCTTCTAACTTTTCCGGTTGTTTCGTATTTATGTTGTCTTGAGCACCGCTAGCTATATCTGTATAATTATAGATTTTTATAATATGATAAGTGAACGCCTATTATGGGCGAACTTAGAGACTTCGTTTATATCGATGATGGAAGCTTGAATAGTAATCTTTCATCGTTAGGTCGAGGTATTCCTTCTGAGGTTATTCGATCGAGTGAAGGTGAAACAGAGAAATCAGGCGAGGCAGGAGCGACTCTCTGGGGTATCGGTGCCAAGGGGAATTATCTGGGAGTTGATCGGAATGCTGTTGAAACTACGCTAGAAATCACTGCACCCTTCCGATTTCAAGATCTGATAGAATCTTTAGAGGAGCATGAGATAGACATTCATGAGAACCCAGATCCTCGTTCATTAGAAAGGGGTGATGTTGTCCGAATTAGCGGTAATGCTAAACCAATGTCTTTGTTTAAATTTGAGGCTACTATAAAAACCATAAGAGAGATATTAAACACTCAAATCAAGAAATCATTAGAAGACCTTGATGAAGCTCAAAATTGGGACGAAGAAGTTGATTTAGGCGAAATAAGCACTGTCCAAAATCTAATAGAAGAATTTACTGGTGATCGAATACCACTTAGAATAGAGACTGATGATTGGGCATACGGAGTTACTTTAGAAAGAGAGAATATGAGAATTCTCCCGTCAAGGGCTTTCTTAGAAGAGCAGCAATACATATTATTCGGACGAGTCGAGCGTCGAATTTCAAGGAATAACTCTTGGGATCCTATTCTTGCTACTAATATTATGGACCGATATATGCCTGAAGAGACTAACGGCGAAGAAATGAGAGAGTCACTTGAAGATGCTGCCCGTGAAATGAATATTCCTATGGAAGACGAGGATTGGGAACTCTCTGGCCACACCGCAACCATCCGACCGATTGCGATGTTTTGGTAGCCTTCTAGCTATAATTCCCGGAAATAACTCCCGTGAGAATGGGGACTTAACTACTCCCGCTCGCCGGCGCCTAACGCCGACTCGCCGACCTTCTCGTGGCCCTCGATGACTTCCTTGCCGCCCATGTACGGCTGCAGCGGCTCGGGGATGGTCACCGTGCCGTCCTCGTTCTGGTAATACTCGAGGATCGCCACCATCACGCGCGGAATCGCGAGCCCGGAGGCGTTCAGGGTGTGGAGGTAGTCGGCCGATTCGTGGCGCTCGGGCCGGTAGCGCAGGCCGGCGCGACGGGCCTGGAAGTCCTCGAAGTTCGACGCCGAGGAGACCTCGAGCCAGCGACCGCCACGGTCGGGACCGTCGTCCATGTCGTCGCCGGGGGCCCAGACCTCGATGTCGTAGGTTTTCGCGGAGGCGAAGGTGAGGTCACCGGTACAGAGCTCGAGGATGCGGTAGGGGAGTCCGAGACGTTTGAGGACCTCTTCAGCCTCTCCGAGCAGTTCCTCGAGGCGGTCGTAGCTGTCCTCGGGTTCGACGAAGTTGACGAGTTCGACCTTGTTGAACTGGTGGACGCGGACGATGCCGCGGGTTTCGGTGCCGTGTTCGCCGGCTTCGCGCCGGAAGTTTGGCGTGTAGGCCTGATGTTTGAGCGGGAGATCATCGTCCAGCAGGATCTCGTTGGCGTACATGTTGGTGACCGGCACCTCCGCGGTGGGACAGAGCCAGAGGTCTTCGTCGTCGTACTCCTCCTCGTTGCTGCCGCCCAGCCGGTAGGCGTCGTCGGCGAACTTCGGCAGTTGGCCCGTGCCGCGCATTGAGGCGCTTTTGACCGGAATCGGCGGGAAGAGATCGACGTAGTCCTGTTCGCGGTGGATGTCCATCATGAACTGGATCAAGGCGTGCTCAAGCTGTGCGCCCTCGCCTTTGAGGAAGTAGAAGCCGGAGCCGGTCGTCTTCGCGGCGCGTTCCTCGTCGATGATATCCAGGTCTTCGCCGAGGTCGTAGTGGGGGGTGATCTCGTCGGGCAGGTCACGCAGATCGTCGAAGCCCCAGCGACGGTCCTCGACGTTGTGGCGCTCGTCAAGTCCCAGCGGGACGCTCTCGTCGGGGATCTGGGGAATCTCGAGGATGCGTTCTCTGAGTTCGTCCTCGAGTTCGACGCCTTCTTCTTCGACCTCTTCGATCTCGGCTTTGAGTTCCCGCGAGCGCTTGATGGCTTCCTCGCGCTCCTCTTCTTTGCCCTCTGCGACGAGCTTGCCGATTTCTTTGGTGATCTGGTTGCGCTCGTGGCGCAGGTCGTCGCCGCGGGCTTTCAGCTCGCGCCAGCGTTCGTCGAGTTCGAGGAACTCGTCGATGTCGACGTCGGCCCCGCGGTTTTCGAGGGCGTCGCGTACCTCCTCTGTATTCTCGCGGATATAGGTCCGGTCGAGCATTGGTCTTGCCCGTGCGTTCTTTGTGCCCGGGCAAAACCGTGTCGGAAGGTGCGTCTTCCGAGCGTCTGCGACGGCGGCGGGAAACGCTTTTTTCGTCGGCGGGCCGACTCTCGAGACATGGACCCGCTCGAGGGCGAGACGACGTCGGCGTCGATCGAGTACGAGCCCGTCAGCGTCAAGGACGTACTCGTGGAGATGAAAGACACTGCCGAGCTGTTGATCGACCTCTCGTACTCGGCGGTCCTCCACCGCAGCGAGGAACTCGCAACCGAGGTCCTTCGACTCGAAGAGCGCATGGACGTCCTCGAGCTCCGCGCGCGGATGAGCCTCCTGATGGCCGCACGGAAACCGGCCGACGCCGAACAACTCGCGCCCGTGTTGGGGATCGTCGGCGCAGCAGACGGCATCAGCGACGCCGCCGGCGATATCGCGAAGATCGTTCTCGAGGATATGGGGCTGCCCGAGGCGATGCGAGCGGCGCTGCCGGACGCGGCTGGCACGCTGGTTCGTGGCGTCGTCGCCGCGGGGTCACCGTACGCAGGGCGGACGCTCAAGGATATCGACCTCGAGTCCGAAACCGGCGTCCGTGTGATCGCGCTTCGACGGGGCAACGAGTGGCTGCTCAACCCGGGACCGAACACGCGCGTCGAGGCCGACGATGTGGCGTTGTTGCGCGGCCCCGACTCGTCGATCAGCGAGGTTTACGAGACGCTGACCGGCGAGAACTACGAGGCACCGACCGTCGAAGCGTCCGATATCGACGACTTAGAGCGGGCCGTGGATACGATCATCCACATGAAAGACTTCTCGGAGCTGGCGGTCGACTTGGCCTACAGCAGCGTGCTGTTCGACAGCGAGGAGCTCGCAGAGGAGGTCCGCAACCTCGAGGTCGAAGTCGACGCGATGCAGTCGCGATTCGAAGCCTGGACGCTCCGGGCGGCCGCCGATGCGAGCGATCCGGTCGTCTTACGCGGGCTGATCCAACTCGGTAACTCGACGGAGCGGATCAGCGACACCGCGATCGAGATCAGCGAGGGCGTCCTGCGCGATATCGACGTCCACCCGGTCGTTCAACTGGCCGTTCAGGAAAGCGACGAAATCATCACCCGCGTCGTAGTCGAGGAGGGCAGCGATCTCGACGATACCGCGGTCACCGCCGGTGTGCCCGATGCCGATTCGATGATGTCGGTGATCGCTATCCGCCGGCCCGGCGAGGGATGGTTGCTGGTCGCCGACGCCGACGCCGAATTACGTGGCGGCGACGTGCTGATCTCGAAGGGGACACGAACCGCTGCGGCGGACTTCCAGGTACTCGCGACCGCGTAACTCTGAGTTAGGTTCCGTTCGTCATTTAAGTACCTCTGGTCACAAGGTAGAGCTATGACGGGAGGGCGTCCGTTCTCGAGTATTCTCATCCCGTAGTATCGCGTCCATATCTACCGATTTCTCGCAGACTCGAGTTCGTGACTATCGCTTGCGACTCAGTTCAGGACGACGATCGCGACTCCCGAGAGGACGACCACGCCGAGGATGTCACAGAGGTTCGTGACGACCGGGATCGTTGTGTCGTCGGGGTCTAATCCGCGCGTGTAGGAGACGTACGTCGCGCCGATACTGAGGACGATCGCGATGGCCGCAAGCAGCATGCCGCTGACGATCGAGATGAGTAGCAGATCGGCCAGCGCCATCGGCTCGGCGATGATTTGCCCGACGATCCAGGCGACGACGCCAAGCGTTGAGAAGACCGTCGCCGCGAGCGCCAGTATCGCGGTCACGTTCGTCCACAGCACCTCGTCGCGCGGGTCGAACTCGAGAACACCGAGATGGAGCCGCGTCGAAAGCCGCGAAGAGAGGATCGCACCGAGATTGCCGCCCATCCCGATCATCACGGGGACGAGCACCAGCAGGGTCGGGTTCTCGAGGTAGGTTTCCTGGAGTTCCTCGAGGACGTAGCCAGACCCCATCTCGAGCATCGAGAGGGCGATCAGGATGGGGAACATCGTCCAGACGATATGGCTGATCGTCCACGTGTCGAGTGCGTCGTCCGTGTCGGCGGCCCCCATCAGAACAGCACCTCCGCGATCGTGAGTGCGATAAAGAGGAAGACGACGCCGAAGATGTCGCCGAGCGTGGTGACGATCGGGCCGATCAGGTTGTCGGGATCGAGGCCGTACTCGTAGCTTGCAAACACCAGCGCCAGCAGGCCGAAAATCAGTGTCGTGGACGTGAGGACGCCCGAGACCACCATAATCGAGACGAGTTCAACAAGTCGCGCGGATTCACGCCCCAGCACCTGCAAGATCCCCCACGAGAGGACGGCGATGAACACCGAGACGCCGATCCCGTTGAGAAAAGAGGCAACGACGGCGTTGACCAATCGTCGATCCCACGAGAATTCGGGATCGATCATCCCCTGATGAAGGCCACTCGAGATCCGCGCGCCCAGCGCGCCGTAGACGTTTCCCCGGGTCGCGAGGAACGCGGGCAGTAACAACAGCATCCCGGGAAAGCGTTCGAACCCTGCCGTCATCCCGTCGGAGCCGAGGACCGAGCCCGCGAAGATCCCGCCGGCGAGACTGACCACGAGGATCGGCAGCGACTCGCGGTAGATGCGCCACGCGGTTTGGCGACCCTCCATAGCGGCGAATGACGTAGTCCGGACATAAACCTACCGCGGGTCGAACGCGAGCGAATCGCACAATAGATTGTGGATTGCTACCAGTCCTGAATGAACGCGAACGTGTTTCGGCGCGGGGGAGATGGGACGCGTCAGTACACCATCCTCAGATGGGACTCGCCGTGACGAGTCCCCACGCGAGCCCGATCGCCGCGAGCGAACATACCAGGTTGACGACGGCGTTGCCCACTGCCCGGGCGCGGTCACCGCGTTCGTACAGCCGAACGGTTTCGACCGAAAACGACGAGAAGGTCGTAAACGAGCCACAGATCCCGGTGCCGACCAACTGCAGCGTCGACTCGCCCGCACCCGCGAGCACCACGAGTCCGAGGGCGAAACTACCCACGACGTTGACGACGAACGTCGACAGCGGGAACTGGGAACTCGGCACGCGACTCGAGACGCGCTGGCCGACCCAGTAGCGCAACAGTGCACCGATCGCCCCACCGGTTCCGACGATGTGAGCCGGATCGGGGTCGACGGTGACGAGACTGCCGGCGAGTGCGTCCGCAACGCTCGTCGCGCTTGCGCTCACGCCGCCTCACCGCCGGTCGGTCGCGGCGCATCGAGCCGCCGGGCGAGCGCGCGTCCCACGAGGACCCCGGCGAATCCGAGCCCGTAGTTGGTGGCGACGATCCCGCCGATCACGAGCGGACCCCCCGCGAACGCGGTCTGGAGCGCGAACGTGCTGTAGGTCGTCAGCGAGGAGAGAAAGCCGGTTGCGAAGACGGTTCGCGTCCGCGACCCGATGTAGCCCGTGTACTCGGCTTCGTAGATCAGAAAGCCGAGTACCGCGCTCCCGATGGCGTTGACGAGGACGATCGACGGCACGTCCGCGAGCAGGTCCATCGCGAACAGTCGGAGGTTCGAGCCGGCGAAGCCACCGACGGCGATCAGTGCGAGCGTCTCGAGTCGAACGAGGGGATGATCGGCTGCCATAGCGAGGTGTGTGGCAGGGACCGTCAGCCGACCGACGCTTGGCGCGTACTGGCAGCGACGCCAGACACGAACCGGCGCGCATCGCCCGGCAGTTGGGTCAGGCGGGCCCCATCGCCCAGTCATTTCCTCTCTCTCGTGGCCCCACAATGAGGATTCCGAAAGCCGGCCGGTGGGTTGCGATCAGTTCGAAAAGCGGAAGGAAAAGAGCCAAGGTTAGACTGCCTCTAAACCGAGCCATGGCCGAAGACGGTGCCACCGACGGCGGGCGAAACGGATTCGCGCGAGCGTCGTGGGTGAACGTCCTCGGGAACGTCGCCAAGATTGTCGCCGAGGGGGCGGCAGGCTATGCGTTCGGCAGCGTCGCCTTGCTGGCGGACGCGGCTCACTCGGTGGCGGATCTCGTCGCCAGCGTCGTCGTGCTCGTCTGGGGACAAAGCGCGTTCGACGAACCTGATGAGACGCACCCACACGGTCACGATCGAATCGAACCGCTGACAGCGCTGTTCGTCGGTGCCGTCATCGCGCTGCTCGGTCTCAATCTCCTCTACCGATCGCTCGAGGGGATCATCTCCGGAACCGACGTCGAGTTCAGCCCGTTGTTGCTCGCGGCGCTCGTACTTTCGATCGTGGATATGTATCTCGTCTACCGCTACACCGTCCGGGTCAACGAGCGGCTTGAGTCGACCGCGCTCACCGCGCTCGCGGTGGACTGTCTGAACGACATCTATACGTCGATCGCCGCGATCGTCGGTGTGCTGGGCGTGCTGGTCGGTGTCCCGCTGCTCGACCCCATCGCCGGCGGACTGGTCAGTCTGCTGGTCGTCTATCAGGGCGTCGAGATCGGCAGGGAAAACGTCGAGTACCTCATCGGTGCTGCCCCCGGCCCCGAAAAGCGCGCGGAGATCACTCATGCCCTGCGGTGCCACCCGTCCGTTGAGGGTATCCACGACCTGACCGTCTTCTACGACGGGACCGTCCTCGAGGTCGAAGTCCACGCAGAGATCGACGGCAACATTCCTTTCCGGGAGGCTCACGATGTCGAATCGGAACTGGTCACTCGACTGCGCGGGATCGACGATGTCGGTGATGCACACGTTCACCTCGATCCTTCCGGGATCGGCGAGTGGAAGGAGTCGGTCGACGACGATTGATACGGTCTGCCGTCACGATGTACCGGTGCAACCGCAGGCCGATCGCGGTTGCGCCGGAACTGACTGACAGGAGTCCGTATGAGACGGGCTGCTGTCACTGGCTGGCAGGGGCTGTATGAAAGTCGATCAACGATTGGCCGCGACGCGAGCTTTTATGCTATGTGACGACAGGCTTCCCGGTATGGAAGTCGGAGACATCCGCGAAGTCACGACCGGTGACTGTTCGGATCTCTACTATCTCGATACTGGGATGTACGACACGAACGAGTACGGAGCCGTTTACATCATCGACGACGACCGTCCCGCCGTCGTCGACACTGGAATCGGCACCAACTACGAGTTGCTCCGCGAGGCGCTGGCCGAGGTCGGTATCGGCGAGAACGATCTCGAGGTCATCGCACTCACTCACATCCACCTCGACCACGCCGGTGGCGCGGGCTTTCTCGCCCGGGACTATCCGAACGCCGATATCTACGTTCACCCGATCGGGACCGACCACATGGTCGACCCCTCGCGGCTCGTTGCGGGGACGAAAGCGGCCGTCGGCGACCAGTGGGAGTACTACGTCGACCCCGATCCCATCCCGGAGGGGCGGATCGTCGAAATCGAAGACGGCGACAGTATCGATCTCGGAACCCACGACCTGCACGTCCACGCGGCACCGGGCCATGCGCCACACCAGGTGGTTTTCGAGGATCCAGCCAACGACACGGTCTTCGTCGCCGACGCCGCCGGGATCTGGGTGCCCGAGATCGAGGCGATCCGGGAGACGTCGCCACCCTCGAACTTCGACTTCGAGCAGTGTCTCGCCGACCTCGAGACGATCGCGGCGCTCGATCCCGACGTGCTCTGCTATCCCCACTTCGGCCCCCGATTCGTCGGGGATGACCTCGAAGCGGCCCTCGAGGAGTACGCGACCGTCCTCGAGGAGTGGGTCGACGCAGTCGCGGCGAAACGGCAGGAACTCGCGGACGACGAGGCAGTGATTCAGCACTTCGCCGAGACGACCGATATGGCCGACGTCTGGGGGCCGGAAAAGGCCAGTGAGGAGGCGAAACTGAACACCCGCGGCGTGTTGGGCTACCTCGAGCACCGCGAGTGACCGCCGCCGTGGTGCGGTGTTTTGAGCTCTCGTGATACTGTCGGACAAAACGGATCACACATCGATCGAACGCGAGACACTGTCGCCAGCGGCGACAGGCGTCGAGACACGATCGAGTGTTCATTGACTGTTGTCCGACAGTATGAGTGCGCCATTCGAGCTGATCGCTAGATAAACCCGTTGACAGCGACTCGCAGTTTCAATACGTTTTATCCCATTGGGTGTTACTCTCACACAAGTATGGACTGGCGGGATGCAGAACGGGAGTATGCGGACGCGGTCATCGGGGACACCTCGCTCGGACAGCTATTCGAAGACGCTGCCGCGCGTAACGCGAGCCGGCCGGCACAGCAGTACAAAGGCGGGGTTTACGAGCGATCGCTGACCGGGTCTGCACTGCCTGCTGCGACACCCGGCGAGTTCCGACCGATCTCGTACGCCGAGATGCGCACGATCGTCCGCCGACTCTCGGCCGGCTTTCGCACGCTCGGCGTCGAGCGCGGCGACCGGATCGCCATCTTTTCGGCGACACGAATGGAGTGGGCCCAGTCGGATTTCGCCCTGCTGTCGGCCGGCGCAGTCGTCACGACCGTCTACACGGGTTCCTCTCCCGATCAGGTCCGCTACCTGCTCGACGACCCCGACGCCGACGGCGTCGTCGTCGAGAACGAAGCCCTGCTCGAGCGAGTCCTCGCCGTCGAGGACGACCTCGACCTCGAGTTTCTCGTCTCGATCGACGAACTCGACGGCTACGACGACCGCGAAGACATCGTGACACTCGGGGAGGTTTACGACCGCGGCGAGGCAGCCTTCGACTGCGAGGCCTACGAGCGGCGACTCGCTGAGACGGACTTCGACGAACTGGCAAGTCTGATCTACACGAGCGGGACGACGGGCCAGCCCAAAGGCGTCCAGTTGACTCACGGGAACTTCCGGGCAAACGTCAACGGCGTTCGGAAACGCTTCGGGCCACGTCCGGACAGGGACGACGACGTGCCGACGCTCGACGCGGAGTCGCTGGCAGTGTCGTACCTGCCGCTGGCACACGTCTTCGAGCGGACCGCCGGCCACTTCGTCATGTTCGCAACCGGTGCCTGCGTCGCCTACGCGGAGAGTCCGGACACGTTGCAGGCGGATTTCAGCGCCGTCGAGCCGACGACCGCGACGAGTGTCCCCCGCGTCTACGAGACGATCTACGACACCATTCGCGAGGAGGCACGTACCTCGAGCGTCAAAGCGCGCCTGTTCGGGTGGGCGACCGATGTCGGCGTCGCGTACCAGCAGACCGACTCGCCGGATCCCATGTTGCGTGCCCAACGAGCGATTGCCGACAAACTGGTCTTCTCGTCGGTTCGGGACGCACTCGGTGGCAACCTCGAGTTGCTGATCAGCGGCGGCGGCAGCCTCTCGCCGGAACTCTGTCGGCTCTATCACGCGATGGGGCTGCCAATCTACGAGGGCTACGGGTTGACCGAGACTGCGCCGGTCGTCTCGACGAACCCGCCGGACGCCGTGAAAATCGGGACGATCGGACCGCCGCTGTCGAACGTCGAAGTGACCGTCGACGAGACTGTCGTCGATCAGGCAGCCTTTACGGACGATCCCGGCGCAGTCGGCGAACTCCTCGTGCGCGGGCCGAACGTCACGCAGGGCTACTGGAACGACCCTGCGGCGACACAGCGTGCCTTTACTGACGACGCTCCCGAGAGCCGCACGGAATCCGAGGCAACGAACCGCTCGAGCGGCTCTCTCTTGCAAGAAGCCAAACCGGCTGGGGAGTCGGGCGATGCACCGGCCGGCCGATGGTTCCGAACCGGCGACATCATCCACATCCGCCCCGACGGCTACCTCGAGTTTCGTGATCGACTCAAACAACTCATCGTCCTCTCAACGGGGAAAAACGTCGCACCTGGGCCGCTCGAGGACGCGTTTGCCGCCAGTGAGGTCGTCGATCAGGCGATGGTCGTCGGCGACGGCGAGAAGTTCGTCGGGGCGTTGCTGGTGCCCAACGAGGAACACATCCGGTCGTGGGCCGAAGAGGAGGGGATCGACTTGCCCGACGAGTCACAGGCACTGTGTGACGACGAGCGCGTTCGCGAGTACGTCCAACGGGAGGTCGATCGGATCAATGCGGATTTCCAGCCACACGAGACGATCAAACGGTTCGAACTCGTCCCCCGGGAGTTCACCGAGGAAAACGACATGCTCACGCCGACCATGAAAAAGAAACGCCGAGTCATTATGGACCGGTTCGAGGGCCGAATCGACCGACTGTACGCGAGTGCGTGACCGGCTGCCGTCGCGCGGTCCGGTGTCGTCCGGCACTCGGCGAACGTTTCGTTATGTCCGTGTCTCGACGTGTCTCACAGGAGTTATCCTATTCGAGTGTCTTCGTTGAAACGAATGGATAGCGCTGCTGTATCGGTCTCCCGACTGGCCGCAGCCCGGGAGCTGAAGCCATGAGTGTGGCCGGTGGCGGTAATCTCCTTGTCCTCGTCGCCGTGATCGTCGGGCTCGGTGTGGTTTCACAACTCCTCTCGGCGAAGTTTCGGGTTCCGAGCGTCCTCTTTCTCATCGTCGCTGGCGTCGCCATCGGTCCGGAGGGACTCGGCGTCCTGTCGGTCGACTCGTTCGGCGGCGGCAGCGGGCTCTCGACGATCGTCGGACTGAGTGTCGCGATCATCGTCTTCGAGGGTGCGTTCCATCTCAAGGTCGACAAGATCAGGAAGGCACCGGCTGCAGTGTTGCGATTGACGACAGTCGGCGCGGCGATCGCGCTGGCCGGGACCGCCATCGCAGTTCGCGTGTTTCTCGAGGCCGACTGGGACATCGCGCTGTTGATCGGCGCGTTGCTGGTCGCGACCGGGCCGACAGTCGTCACACCGATCCTGAAGGTCGTCCCCGTCCGCGATCGGGTCGCGGCGACCTTAGAGACGGAGGGGATCGTCAACGACGTGACGGCGGCGATCATGGCGGTCGTGCTGTTCAAGGCGATGACCGTCCGGGAGCTGACCGCCGACGTCTACCTCCAACTGTTCGCCGAGCGACTTGGGACGGGGCTGCTCGTCGGCGTCGTCGTCGCGGCGATCGTCTGGGCGCTGCTCCAATACGTCGATCTCTCGCCGGACAACGCGCCACAGAACGCGCGATTGCTCACGCTCGCGGGCGCGATCGTCGCCTTCGGTGCGGCCGACTACGTCTTCGCCGAGGCGGGTGTCGCAGCCGCGGCGACAGCCGGGCTGATCCTCGGCAACGCCGGCCTCCCCTACGAGGAGGACATCGCGGCGTTCAAAGGCGACATCACCCTGCTCGTTCTCTCCTTCGTCTTCATCACGCTCGCGGCGCTGCTCGAGTTCGACCAGCTGTTCGCGCTCGGACTCGGCGGCGTGGCCGTCGTCGTTGCCGTGATGGTCGTCCTCCGACCGCTTTTGGTCTTCCTGTCGACCCGAGGTGATCGATTTACGTTCCGTGAGACGCTGTTTATGAGCTTCGTCGGACCTCGGGGGATCATTCCCGCCTCGGTCGCGACACTGTTTGCGATCCGGCTGCAGACTGCCGAGCCACCGACGAACCCGGCCGGCGCGGATCTGCTCGTCGGGACGGTCTTTCTCGTCATCCTCGTCACGGTCGTCCTCGAGGGTGGCTTCGCCAGACAGATCGCAGAACGACTCGACGTGATACCAATGCGTGTACTCATCATCGGCGGCGGCCGTGTCGGTCGCTCGCTGGCAGAACGACTCGAAGCGCGCGGTGAAAACGTGGTCCTGATCGAAAACGACCGGACTGCCCTCGAGGGGCTTCGCAACGACGGCTTCACTGCTCGCGAGGGCGACGGGGCCGACATCGACGTGTTGCAGGGGGCGGGTGCGGAGAACGCCCGTACCGTCGTCGCGGCGACCGGTGACGATGACGTCAACCTCCTCGTGGCACAGCTCGCCCGGTCAAAGTTTGATGTCGAGACGGTCATTGCCCGGGCGAACAACCCCTCGAACGTCGATGCCTTCGAAGAACTCGACGTCGAGACGATCTCGGCTGCCGAATCGACCGCATGGGCGATCGACAACGTGATCGAACGCCCTGCGCTCTCGAACTGGATGTCCGAACTCGGCCGGTCGGGTGACGTCCAGGAGATCGAAGTCACCGACGAGGACATCGTCGGAAAACGAGTCGTCGACGTTGGCGGCGAACTCCCAAGCGGCGTTCTCATCGCGCTCGTAAGCCGAAACGGAACCAACGAGGTCCCGTCAGCCGACGTCGAACTGCAGAAAGGCGATCACATCACGCTTATCGGCCGGACCGACGCGGTCCGCGATGCCATCGAGCAGTGTGGCAAACCCGTCTAATCGCACTCGAGACCGAACACAGGGCTGCCGACCTACTGAACCGATACCGTTTTGCGGCCGTGTCTATCAGTGTGGTAGTATGAACCACGCACAGGGGCCACTCTGTTCGATCGACGTGGGCGAACGCACGGCCGAGTCCGTCCCGATCGACGACATCCTCGAGTCCTCGATCGGCGGCCGGGCACTCGGGACGCGACTCGCCCACGATCGGATCCCGTTCGACGCCGACCCACTGGGGGCTGACAACCGCCTCTATTTCGCGACGGGGCCGCTTCAACACTCGACGATGAGCTTTACGGGCCGCATGTCGGCGACCGGCGTCTCGCCGCTGACCGACGGGCTACTGTCGTCGAACGCCGGCGGCTTCCTCTCACGGAACTTCACCGGGACGGGCTACAGTGCCGTCGAGATTACCGGCGCGAGCGACGACCTCGTGATCGTCCACGTGACCGACGAGGGTGTGGAGTTCGAGCCGGTCCCCGACCTCGCAGAGGCGACCGTCCCCGAGACCTGTGCGTACATCGAAGACGAGCATGGCCTCGGGTCGGAGCACACCGTGGTCATCGGTCCGGCCGGCGAAAACGAAGTTCGGTTCGCCTCGATCATGACCTCCGAGGAGCGCGCGTTCGGCCGCGGCGGGCTCGGCGCGGCACTGGGCGCAAAAGGCGTCAAGGCGATCACCTTCGACGGCGACTCGACCCACGAGGTCGACCTCCCGCCACTGCAGATGGAGATCCACGGCGAGGCCGCAAACTCCGACAGTCCGATGCGCGATCAGGGCACGACATCGGTCACGGAGTACGCCAACATGGTCGAGGCCCTGCCGACCCGGTACTTCTCGGAACTCTCCTTCGAGGGGATCGAGGGCGTCAACGGCGACCGCGTCGAGGAGAAAAAATACAAGAAAGGCACCTGCTCGTCGTGTGCCTTTGCCTGCAAACTGCCGACGCGCGATGAGGAATCCGGCCTCGAGACCGAAGGCCCCGAGTTCGAGACGCTGATGGCCTTCGGCCCCAACTCGGGCGTCGACGACATCGTCGACGTGATGCAATCGAACAAGCTGTGTGACGAACTCGGACTCGATACGATCTCCGCAGGTGACACCGTCGCGGCCTACCTCGCGAGTGAAGACGAGTTCGGCAACGCCGAGTTGATCCACGACCTCGTCGAGAAAATCGCCTCCCGCGAGGGCGTCGGCGACCGACTCGCGGAGGGGATCGACCGCATTCACGACGACCTCGGCGTCGAGAACTGGACGGTCAAGGGCATGGAGTTCGCCGCCCACGACGGCCGCACCCTGAACGGGCAGGGCCTGGCCTTCGCGACCTCGAACCGCGGTGCCGACCACATGTACGCCGAGTTCTACCCCTACGAATACCCGCTGGTCGCCGCCGACGACGCCTTCGACAAAGCCGGGCTCGAGGGCAAGCCGCCGAAAGTCGTCGAACTCGAGAACCTGAACGTGATCAAAGACAGCGCCGTCCTCTGTAAGTTCTCCCGGGATTTCATCACCGAAGAGCGCCTCGAGACGTTGCTCGATGCCGACTACGAGGAGTTGCTCGCGATCGGCGGCGAGATCGTCTCGCTCGAGCGCCACTTCAACAACCAGCGGGGCTTCGACCGCGACGACGACACGCTGCCCTACGAGATTCCGGACTTCGAGCAGGGACTCGACGAGTACTACGACGAACGCGGCTGGAACGACGACGGAACGGTCCCCGACGCGGCACTCGAGGGGAACACAGACGTCGTAGCCGACGACTGATCTCACCCAGACGGCTCGGTTGCGTTTCCGTCACTCACCGCTCCGAGAGTCGCCGCCATCGTCCTCGAGGTCGTCCGCTGACAGACGCTTGTCACCGCGAGACGGCAGCGTGGTGTCGTCGGCCCGCGAGGGGTGGATGTTGACGTTGTTCCCGCGATACGGGTCGGTCTCGGGGTCGTAGGACAGTTCGCTGCGCTCGAACAGGTAGATGAAAAAGCCGATCACCGGGACAAAAAAGGTGATCGCCGCCCACTTTCTCGGCGGCTCGAGGCCGACCCGGCCGGCGTCGTAGTAGGCGACGACGGTGAGCCCGACGTGCCAGGCGAGCGGGATTCCCACGAGGACCACCAGCAACAGCCGTTGCATACGCGTGCTGACGCGCTCGAGCTACCTAAATCGCCGGTTGCCCGCTCGCGCGTTTCGGTTGACCTCGAACTCGATCGCCGCGCCCTGTCGCGACCACCTTTTGTCTCGCTCGCGGACAGCTGCTCACGGGTCGCTTCGCTCCCCGTTCGCAGTCCGCGGTTCTCACTCGCGTGGCTCGTTCCGAACCGCGCTCCCCTCACTCGCAAAATCTGGACCAAAAATCATAGACCAACTTGTCTTAGTTGACCTCGAACTCGATCGCCGCGCCCTGTCCGAAGCCGACACACAGCGTCGCCAGTCCGAGACCGCCGCCGCGTTTCCGGAGTTCGTTGATCAGCGTGACGGGCAGGCGGGCACCCGAGGCCCCCAGCGGGTGACCGATCGCGATCGCGCCGCCGTTGACGTTGAAGATCTCGGGGTCGATACTCAGTTCGTCACGCGAGTACACTGCCTGGCTGGCGAAGGCTTCGTTGAGTTCCACGAGGTCGTAGTCGTCGATGTCGCGGCCGTTGCGCTCGAGCAGGCCCCGCGTCGCCGGAACCGGGCCAATTCCCATCACGGTGGGGTCGACGCCGGCGACGTTGTTCGTGCCGACTTCGGCCATGATCTCGAGGTCGTGGGTCTCGGCGAAGGCCTTGCTCGTGACGAGCAATGCGGCGGCGCCGTCGGAGATCTGGGAGGCGTTGCCGGGCGTGACGGTCCCGTCGGATTTGAAGACGGTCGGCAGCTCGGCGAGTTTCTCGGGGGTGGTGCCGGGCCGGAGCCCCTCGTCTTCGGTGACGGTGCCGTCGTCAGTGTCGATCGGGACGATCTCGTCGTCGAAGCGGCCCGATTCGGTGGCGTCGACCGCACGCTGCTGGCTGCGGGCGGCGTACTCGTCCTGTTGCTCGCGGCTGATACCGTACTCTTCGGCGACCTTCTCGGCGGTCATTCCCATCTGGAGTTCGCCGATGTTGTAGAGTTCGGCCATCCGCGGGTGGACGTTGCCCCTGTTCTCGCCCATCGGGACGCGGCTCATGTTCTCGACGCCGCCGGCGATGATGGCGTCGCGGTTGCCGGCCGCGATGGCGTCGGACGCGGAGATGACCGCCTGCATCGAGGAGGCACACCACCGGTTGATCGTCGCCGCGGGAACGTCTTCGCCCAGTTCCGAGAGTAAGGCGATGACGCGGGCGACGTTGTTCCCCTGCTCGCCGCGTTGCTGGGCACACCCCCACATCAGGTCGTCGACCTCGTCGCTCGAGAGGCCCGTTTCCGCGAGAATCTCGTCGATAAGCGAGACCGAGAGGTCCTCACTGCGTACGTCGGCGAACACGCCGTCTTCTTTCCCCTGCGGCGTTCGGACTGCCTTCACGACGACTGGCGTTTGTGTCATGTTCTACCGAATGTCGTACGCGAACTTAAATCCGGTCGAACTCGAGTTCATGTACGAGCCGTTTACGACCAGTACTGACCCTCTCTGGGTCGATTCCTACCGTGATCGGTCAAGGATCGCTGTCGTCTGATGAGCGGACTCGCTCGAGAACAACCCTTATCTCGAGTTGTTGGTAATACGCGGGCATGGACGAGGACGGAGTGAACGCCGCTCGAGTCGATGGTGACACGGAATCGGGAGCCGACGACGCGGGAGCCGACGACACCGGCGGTCCCGACGCGACCGGTGACGCATCGATGCCGGGCGTTCCGGACCCCGAACCGGCGGCGGACGAACCACCTGAAGACATCGACGAGTCGGAGGACTCGTCGGCCCGTCAGGCTGTGCCTGACGACGTCCAGAAGTACGCCCGCTTCAAGAAGATGGACGGCGCCCAGTACGACCGGGTCAACGACTTCCTGCGCGATCGGACCTACATCACGGCCCGCGAGTGGGCCATCGCCCGCCTCTGTTCTGACTTCCGAACCGAGACCGGCGTCGAGATGACCAAGATCGGCGAGAACCTGCCCGATCTCGTCCCCTTCATGACCGACACCTACACCCCGCAGGCGGTCAACCAGGCCCGCGCGTCTTTCGAGGAGAAAGTCCGGATGGCCGGCGCAACGTTTCTCTACGGCGCGATGTGTGATTTCTTCACCGCCGAAGAACTCGACGACGTGATGTACGAGGCCACCGAGGTCGCCAAGTTCCTCCTCGAGGTCGAGGGCGTCGACCTCTCGGTCGAGGACGAACTCGAGGCCGAAGAGCGCATCTCGAGTGTCATGCGCGAGGTGCGCGAAGCCAGCGCAGAGCTCAGAGCGGAGGACATCGCCGAAACCGACGAGTAGCGCCGCGCTGGCGCCGTTCGAACCGTCGGCGGGCCACCGCTCGTTGCAGGTGCGCGTCTGCTCTTTTTGCCCGCTCGAGGGATACCCCACTCGTATGACTGACCTTCCGCTGACACCCGATGGTGGGTGGGAATCACTGTATCTCGCGGGCAAGTGGACCGATGTCGGCGACCGGGATGTCCTCGCCGACGAGAACCCGTACACGCGCGAGGAAATCGCGACCGTCCCCGCCGGCACCGAGGACGACGTCGACGCGGCCTACGAGGCCGCAGCCGAGGCACAGGAACGGTGGGCCGCCCAGCCCCCGCAGGCTCGAGCGGGCGCGATCACCGCCGCGCTCGAGTTCGTCGGTGACCACCGCGCGGAGATCACCGAGTTGCTGGCCGTCGAGTCCGGCAGCACGCAGGTCAAGTGCGAGATCGAACTCGAGACCGCCCGCGGCATCATGCAGCAGGCGGCGAGTTATCCGTTCCGGATGGACGGCCAACACATGGACTCGATCACGCCGGGCAAGGAGAACGTCGCCGAGCGGGTCCCCGTCGGCGTCGTGGGCGTCATCTCGCCGTGGAACTTCCCGCTGCACCTCTCGATGCGGGCGGTCGCGCCCGCAATCGCCGCCGGCAACGCGGTCGTCCTCAAGCCGGCCTCGAACACGCCGATCACGGGCGGGCTGCTCCTCGCCCGGATCTTCGAGGAAGCAGGCGTTCCGGAGGGACTCGTCAACGTCGTCCCCGGGCGCGGCTCCGAGATCGGCGATGCGGTCGCCGGCCACGAGATCCCGCGGGTGATCGCCTTCACCGGCTCGACCGAGGTCGGCCAGCGCGTCGCCGAGCAGGCCGCCGGTACCTGCGCGCTGCCGGCCCTCGAGCTCGGCGGGAACAACGTCCACGTCGTCACCGACGACGCCGACCTCGAGCGAGCCGTCGACGGCGGCGTCTTCGGCTCGTTCCTCCACCAGGGCCAGATCTGCATCTCGATCAACCGCCACCTCGTCCACGAGGACGTCTACGACGACTACGTCGACGCGCTCGCTGACCGAGCCGCCTCGCTGCCGACCGGCGACCCGCGAGACGAGGAGACGATCGTCGGCCCCATCATCGACGAGAGCCAGCACGATCAGATCCTCGAGTACGTCGAGGGGTCGGTCGACGACGGTGCGACCGTCGAAGCCGGCGGCGACCACGATGGGCTGGTCGTCGAGCCGACGGTCCTCTCGAACGTCGACAACGACATGGCCGCGGCCTGTAACGAACACTTCGGCCCCGTCGCGCCGGTGATCCCCTTCTCGAGCGTCGATGAGGCGATCGCCCTCGCCAACGACACGATCCACGGGCTCTCGGGGTCCGTTCACAGCGAGGATCTCGAGCAGGCCCGCACGATTGCGGACGGAATCGACACGGGCATGATCCATATCAACGATCAGCCGATCAACGACGAGCCCCACGTCCCCTTCGGCGGGATGAAACAGTCCGGTATCGGCCGATACAACGGCGAGCAGATCCTCGAGGAAGTGACGACGACCAAGTGGCGCTCGGTTCAGCACGAGCCGCGCGAGTACCCGTTCTGAGGTCGAAAGCCGGGCGACGACATGGGTCGATTATCGCCGACGCGTCCCAGCGGCTCGCCGATTCCGTTCGCGACGGCCCGCCGGTTTCGCAACGTTTGATAGCCGCTGCCAGCAATACCGTACGTGTCCCGCGCTCGCCTCTTCGGGTCTCTCTGTGGCCTCGTCTTTCTGCTCAATCTCGCCCGGATCGTTTTTGCGCCGCTTCTGGACGTGTTCATCGCCGAGTTCGCGATCGGCGAGGCGACCGCCGGGCTCATCGCGACGCTGGTGTGGGTCGGGAGCGCGTCCCTTCGACTCCCGACCGGGTGGGTGCTCACGAAGGTCCCGCGACACCGCGTCGTCGTCGCGTCGGGTCTCGTGCTCACCGCGTCCTCGGCCTTTGCCGCGACCGCGACGACGGTTCCACATCTCATGGCCGGGGCCTTCCTCATGGGCGTCGCCTCCGGCATCTACTTCGTCTCCGCGAATCCACTCCTGAGCGAACTCTATCCGTCCCGCATCGGCCGGGTCATGGGAATTCACGGGGCGGCAAGCCAGATCGCCGCGGTGATCGCCGCACCGTTCGTCGCGCTTTCGATGCTCGTCGACTGGCGGCTCGCACTGTGGGTGATCGCCGCTGGCGCGGCGCTCGGGACGGCCTACACCTGGCTCGCTGCGAAAGGAACCGAGATGCCGACGGCGGGGCGTGCGGATCGGGAGTTCGTCGCCGGCGCACTCTCGGAGTGGCGTATCATCGTCACCGCGCTGGCACTCGTTGGCGCGGCGGTGTTCGTCTGGCAGGGCGTGTTCAACTTCTACGAACTCTACATGCAATCGAAGGGACTCTCCGACCGAACGGCAGGCACGATGCTCACGCTTGTCTTTGCCGCCGGCGTGCCGGCGTTTTACGTCGGCGGTGATCTGGCTGATCGGTTCCCGCACGTCCCGTATCTGCTCGGCATCGTCGGGACGTTTGCCGCGTGCCTGCTCGCGCTGACGCTCGTCGACGGCCTGCTCGCGCTGGTCGCGGTCACCGTCCTTCTCGGCTTTATCATCCACGCACTGTTCCCAGCCGCGGACACATACCTCCTCGATACGCTCCCCGATTCGACGCGTGGCAGCGCCTACGCCGTGTTCAGCTCCGTCTGGATGCTGACCCAGTCGCTTGGCTCCTCGGTCGTCGGGCTGGTCCTCGAGCGCGGCTACGCCTACGACACGGTGTTTGCCACCGCCGCGCTTTGCCTCGGTGCCACGATCGTCGTCCTCGCCGTGCTCGAGCGAACCGGACGGCTCCCGAGTTAAGGGCTCTCAACTATCCGTTTCAGGACCGGGTTGCAGATCGATGGCGAACGCGAGATATCTGCAGCCACAGCCGGAGCCAATTTCGGCCGCTCACCGGCAACGGTTCGATCTCTGTCGCTCGAGAACTCTTCGAGACACGTTGCAAGGGCTGGGATTTGAATCACGCCCGAGAACCTACTCATGGTTCGAGAGAGCGAAGCTCTCTCGTCATCACGAAACGGCAGAGCCGTTTCGAACGACTTCGTTCGCAGAACCTCGGTCTGATTCGAATCTCGCGTCTTACACTCGTCACTCACGGATTGTTCGTGACGAGTGCGAGGGTTGGGATTTGAACCCAAGGACCCCTACGGGAGCGGGTCTTAAGCCCACCGCCGTTGGCCTGCTTGGCTACCCTCGCACAGAAGGCAGTCAGTCGTTGTCCCGGGGTGGGGATGTGCGTTTCGGTGTGTGCTCGAGCCAGCGGCGAAAATCCGCCCTCACCAGTCGACGCTCAGCGTGCCGTCGCCGTCGGGGTCGGGAGCGATCTCCTCGTCGGTGCGGCGGTCGACGACGTGGATACAGCCGTCGTCTTTCTTTGCGGGACAGACCTCCGCGGCACGGACGTTGTGCTCGAGATCTTCCTCGCCGATGAAGTATTCCGCCGGCTGGGCCATGCCCGAGGCGATAGACATCTCCCAGTTGTCGCTGACTTCGGCACACTTGCCCGCGCCGAAGCACTTGTTGGCCTCGAAGATGATCTTGTAGGGTTTCTCGTCGATCGGTGGCGCGTCGCTCGAGCCGACATCGCTGGCGCGCTGAATACCGTCGTCGCTCATGTGTCTCCCTTCGAGCGAATGGTCTTTCGCGTTACGGTTGGCACGAGCGGAGGGGCAGGCCTTACGCCGACACCTCGGCTTTCGGCTCTGGCAGGTCGTAGGTGACGCCGGTCAGTTCCCTCGAGATAGCCCATAGCCGACGGGCCGTCTCCTCGTCGTAGGAGCGATCGGAGGAGGCCTGGCGTTCGGGCGTCCCGCGCATGTTCATGAACCCGCCGGGGCCGTAGTACGCGCCACCCTCGGCGTCGGGTGCGGTCGCGGCGTACAGCGTCGGCAGCGCGCCCATGTCGGCTGACTGGGCGACCACAGTGTTCATGACTTTCATTGCGGCCTTCCGGAGACGGCTGCCGCGCTGTTCGGGGCCGCGAAACTGCAACTGCGTGTTCGCATAGCCCGGATGGACGGCGATGCTCTTGGCGTTTGCATCCGCCGTCAGCAGCCGGCGCTCGAGTTCGCACGCAAAGAGCACGTTCGCCAGTTTCGACTGGGCGTAGGCGTCCCACGGGTCGTAGGACTCCTCGCGCTGGAGGTCGCCGAAGTTGATCTCGCCGCGCTCGTGGATACCGCTCGAGACGGTGACGATCCGCGAGTCGGGTGCCTCCTCGTCGAGCCCCAGAGTCTCGAGCAGAAGTCCCGTGAGCGCGAAGTGACCGAGGTGATTGACGCCGAACTGCGTCTCGAAGCCGTCCGTGGTCTCCGAGCGCGGGATCGCCATGACGCCCGCGTTGTTGATCAGGGCGTCGAGTTCATCGTCGCCGAGTCGGTCGGCAAACGCACGGATCGACTCGAGATCGCCCAGATCGCATGCTTCGACGCGCAGGTCGGCATTGAGCACGTCTTCGCGAATATCGTTCGCCGCCTCCTCACCGCGGTCGACGCTCCGGCAGACCATGATCACCGTCGCGCCGTTGCGTGCGAGTTCGCGGGTCGCCTCGAGACCAATGCCACTGTTCGCGCCCGTGACGACGATCCGGCGGCCGTCCTGATTGGGAATGTCGTCGGCTGTCCAGCCCATACACGCGGTATGCTACGCTGTCCCTAAATGAGTGTGCCAGCCATCCCTGCCTGGACTCACATTGTCGGCGGCGCTCAAGCGGGTTCGTCCGCGAGCAAAACAGCGGGTCGTCAGTGAGACGCGTTACTCGTAGTCGACTGAGACGGACTCGAGGACGACATCTTCGCGCGGGCGGTCGTTGGCGTCGGTGTCGACGCTACCGATTTCGCGGACGACGTCCATTCCGTCGATGACCGTGCCGAAGACGGAGTGGCGACCGTCGAGGTGGGGCTGGGCGTCGAGCGTGATGAAGAACTGCGAGCCGTTGGTGTCGGGGCCGGAGTTGGCCATGCTCAGGATGCCCTCGTCGTCGTGGCGCAGGTCGTCGTGGAACTCGTCGTCGAACTCGTAGCCGGGGCCGCCGCGACCCGTCTCGGTCGGGTCGCCGCCCTGGATCATGAAGCCTTCGATGACGCGGTGGAAGGCGACATCGTCGTACAGCGGTTCGCCTTCGACTTCCTCGCCGGTCTCGGGGTCGGTCCAGGTCTTGCCGCCGGTCGCGAGACCAACGAAGTTGTCGACGGTGCGCGGTGCGCGTTCGTCGTAGAGTTCGACCTCGATATCGCCTTTGTTCGTGTGCAGGGTCGCAGTAACGTCTCCCATACGTCGGGGTCGACGGGACGACTGAAAACGATAGTGGTCTCGCGTCGCCGGGTGCGGGTCGCGACCGACTGGGGCTTGGCTCCGATCGTGACCGCTCGACGCTGATTGACGGCCGCAGGTACATACCACCGGCCGTGGAACGACCGGCCATGAGCGACGGCACGCACACGGCAGAACAGGTCACGCTCGCTCGACTGCCGTCGGGCGTGGCGCTGACGACGACGGTCCACACCTACCGCGGCGACGAGCCGGGGCCGACGCTGTACGTGCAGGCAGCCCAGCATGGCCGCGAGGTAAACGGGACGGAAGTGCTCCGCCGGTTTCACGAGCGCCTTCCCCTCGAGTCGCTGTCGGGAACCGTGATCGCCGTCCCGGTCGCGAACCCGCTGACGTTCGATCGCGTCTCCTACACGACGCCGGAGCCGTTCGACAGCGTCAATCCGAATATGAACCGGGTCTGGCCGGGCGACCCCAACGGCAGTCTCCACCAGCGCATGGCCGCTCGCCTCTGGGAGTACGTCACGACGGCCGATGCCGTCGTCGACCTCCACACGGGCAGCCCCGACATGCTCCCCCACGTCGTCTATCGCGCAGGTGACGACCGATCTCGGACGCTCGCCGACGCCTTCGGGACCGGCCTCCTGGTGGCCGAACGGACGGGCGACGATGCGCCAGACGAGTGGTCCCGGCGGGATTTCGACGGCAAACTCCGGGTCACCGCCGCCGAGAAGGGGATGCCTGCGATCACGCCCGAACTCGGACACAACAAGCAGATCCTCGAGGAGGTCGTCGCCGACGGCGTCGCGGGCGTACTCGACGTCTGTCGCTATCTCGACCTCCTTCCCGGCACGGTTCCCACGCACAACCCGACCGTCGGCCGGAATCATGCCGGACAGGTCACCGCGGCCGAGTCCGGGCTGTTTCGGCCGACCCCGACGCTCGAGGTGGGCGACGTGATCGAAGCAGGGACGCCGATCGGGACGATCTATCACCCGACGACGTACGAGTCCCTCCACGAGGCACACGTCGACCGCGACGGCGTGCTCTATACGCTCACCCGCGAAGCGACCGTGACCGCTGGCGACTCCCTCGCGAGCGTGGCGGTGGTCGACGAGGGGCCCTCAAGGCCGTGACTGCTGGCGTCGGCCGATCGAAGCGAGCCATATGGACTGTTGTCAATCAGTTCCGACGCACCCGCTGACAGGGAGTGTGCCGGTATCCAGTGACAGCAGCCCGTATCAGCGGATGACGCCGTCGTCACGAAGCGCGGCGCGGTGGTCCCCATCGTACCCCACCGACCCGAGCAGGTCGTCGGTGTGTTCGCCGTGGCCCGGGATTGACGCGTCGTCGCGTTCGGGTGCATTCGAGCCAGCGGCTGGGAACCCGATTCCCGGCGGTGCGTCGTCCGGCCGCTCGACCAGTCCGCGGGCATCGAACTGCGGATGGTCGAGTGCCTCCGCCGGCGTATACACCGGACCGACGACCGTCTCGTCGCTCAGCGTCTCGAGCCACTCATCCCGCGAGCGACTCGCGAACAGGGCCTCGAGTTCCTCACGGATAGCTGCCAGTTCCGCCGGATCGTCGCTCCCGTGGACGTCGCGTAAGTCCTCGCGGCCGACTTCCTCACAGAACGTGGTCCAGAACCGCTTCTCGAGTGCCGCGAATGTCACGTAGCGGCCGTCGGCGGTCTCGTAGACGTCGTACCAGGGCACCGCGCCGGTGAGTGCCGTCTCGCCGGGGCGGGGATCGTCGCCGGTGAGCGCCTCGTAGGAAAGTGCCTGCGAGAAGGAGGCGACCACGTCGGCCATGGCGATGTCGATATATTCTCCGCCGTTGCCGAGTTCGCGCGAGAGGAGGCCACCGACGATGCTGAACGCCGCGAACAGGCCGCCGCCGAAATCGCTGATCTGGTAGCCCGGAATCTGCGGCGGTGCCGACTCGTCCTCGCGGGTCATATCGAGCAACCCGGCGACGCCGACGTAGTTGAGATCGTGGCCTGCGCGCTCGGCGTAGGGGCCAGTCTGGCCGTAGCCCGACAGCGAACAGTAGATCAGGTCCTCGTTGTACTTGAGGAGCGTCTCGTAGTCGATCTCGAGGCGGTCGGCGACGCCCGGTCGGAACCCCTCGAAGACGACGTCGGCGTCTTCGACCAGCCGGTAGAACGCGGTCCGGCCCTCCGTGGATTTCAGATCGAGTGCGACGCTTCGCTTGCCACGATTGACGCTGTCGAACAGCGCGCCGACCTCGCGGTCAGTCATCGGCGGCATGTGTCGGGCGTAGTCGCCCGTGTCGGTGTCTTCGACCTTTATCACATCGGCACCTGCGTCGGCGAGCAATTGCGTCGCGTACGGCCCCGGGAGAAGGCGGGTCAGATCAAGTATCTGAATAGAATCGAGTTGCATGTGCTCACGTGACGGGCTGTTCTCAAAAGCCTACTGGCGCTCTTCGTTCTGTGGACGGCGCTTGAGTCACACCGTTTCGGTCGGCGACGAACGAACCGCGATCGGAAAACAGAGGGAAACTTCCCGATCTCGTCGACTGCTCAGTACGCCTGTAGCTCCTCGAGGACGGCCTGTGCGCTGCCGTCGGCGATGACCTCGCGGGCCTGCTCGAGGCCGGCTTCCAGGCTGTCGACGTCCTGGCGGGCGTACATCCGGAACGCGCCGTTGAGCGCGATCGCGTCGGCGAAGTGATCGTCGCGCTCGCCGGCGAGGACGGCTTCGGTGATCGCCGCGGAGTCGGCTGCCACGTCGTCGACGGCGAGGTCGTCGCGTTCCATCGCCATGCCGTACTCGGCGGTTTCGATCTCGTAGTCCTCGAAGGACTCGTCGCCGTCGGCTCCCGCTTCGTCCCACTCGGCCACCTTCGTATAGCCGGGACGGATGTCGTCGTAGCCTTCCATCCCTTGGAAGAAGATCGCCCGGGAGTAGTCGAGTCGGTCGCTCTGCTTGATGAGATCGGTCAGCTTCTTCGCGAACGCGAGGTGGTAGAACGAGCCCAGGTGGACGTCGGCGTTCGCGGGGTTGGCGACGGTCTCGATCGTGTTGACGAAGGTTCGGACGCCCATTTCGTCGCGACGCTCGAAGAGGTCGTCGACGCCGGGGTTGAACGCGGGCTGATAGTAGAAGCCGAAGCCGGTCTTGTCGACCATGTCGGCGCTTTCTTCTGGCTCGAGTTCCGTCCGAATGCCGAGTTCGTCGAGGACGTGTTTGTACGCCGTGGCCTTCTGGGAGGGGACGTAGTCGCCGGAGTGGACGACGACCGGCGTACCCGCGGCGGCGGCGACGATGCCAGCACCGACGCCGAGGATGGCGGATGTGTCCTTCCCGTCGTAGTTCGCACCGCAGTCGACCGGATCACAGTCGGGTTCGGCGGTCACGACCGACTCCTCGCGCATGACATCGGTGTAGGCCGAGAGCTCCTCAGGGTTGTTGCGCTTCCAGCGGTTGGCCAGCCAGAACGCACCGAGGGTGGTGTCCTCGGGTTCGCCCGCCAGAATCCGCTGGAACGCCTCGCGAGCCTGATCGTGGCTCATGTCGTCGGCCGACTTCGGTCCCGACCCGATGACCTCCGTCAGCAGGCGTTTCAACGGCCATTCGCCGAACGTCTGGGATGCCTTCGCCATGTCCGGGCGTTGGGAGGGATGGCGCAAAAACCCCCCGTTTCCTGTATCCTGCCGGGAAACAGTCCATAACTAGCCGCTCGCGTCTCGAGTATGCGCGGTGTGTAATCCGCGTCGATCGGCAGTCTCTCTCGGCGGGGCCACATGACGGGTATTCACCCGGCAGCGAGACGCCGTCCCGAGAAGCCACACGGTGATGTTGCCGTCCGGAGAGTCCCGAAAGCGATACGGGGGCCGTCTCCCTAGGACGGCCAATGAGTACCCTGTCGGGGAACTGGCGTGAGGCCATCGACGACGTGGACGCAGCGCTGATCGACGGCTACCAGAGCGGCTTCCCGATCGAAGAGCGGCCGTTCCGCCAGCTCGCTGTCGACCTCGAGATCGACGAGGCGGACGCGGTCGAGCGCGTTCGGGCGCTCAAGGAGGCGGGGATCGTCCGCCGGTTCGGTGCCGTCCTCAACCCGCCGGTGATCGGCTCGTCGACGCTCGCTGCCGTCCAGGCTCCCGAAGACCGTTTCGACGAGATCGCGGCGATCATCAACGACTACCGGCAGGTCAACCACAACTACGCCCGCGACCACGAGTGGAACATGTGGTTCGTCGTCACCGCTGGGTCACAGGAGCGACGCGACGAGATCCTCGCCGGGATCGAGGCCGAGACCGGCTGTGAAGTCCTCAACCTGCCGATGCTGACCGACTACTACATCGACCTCGAGTTCCCCGTCGTCAACAGCGATCGGTTCGCCCGCGAGTCCCTCGAAGATCGCACCGATTCGTCGGCCACTCGGATCAGCGAGGAAGCGACCGGCGATCTCTCCGCGCTCGAGGCCGCCCTCTTGCTCGAGATTCAGGACGGCTTTCCGCTCTCGGCGACGCCGTATCGAGATATCGCCGACAACATCGGTTACCCAATTGAGGACGTGCTCGAGGCCGTCGATGAGTTGCTTGCAAACGGCTGTATCAAGCGGATCGGCTGCATCATCAACCACGTCGTGACGGGCTTCGACGCCAACTGTATGGTCGTCTGGGACGTCCCCGACGAGAACTTAGACGAGTGGGGCGAGCGCGCCGGTGGCTTGCCGTACGTGACGCTGTGTTATCACCGTCCCCGCAGACCCGACCAGGAGTGGCCGTACAACCTGTTTACGATGATCCATGGTCGCGATCCCGAGGCCGTTGACGAGAAGATCGACGAACTCGCGGTTGACTACCTCCCCGTCGACCACGAGCGACTCTACTCGACCGAGACGCTGAAACAGACGGGTGCCCGCTACGAGGAGCTCATCGGCGACTAACGACCTATCGCTCTCGGCACCACGCGGTGGTCGCCCGGCGGGGACGGCCGGTACGTATACGGAGCCGGTAAATACCAAATTATCTTGGAATAGGCTCTTTAAATCCGCGCTCCAAGAGACGGGTTGCACCGCAAGGTGCGCCATGTGTGGGGACCGACCACCTGTTACCATTCGAACCCCACACAGGGGCTTCCGATCTCGGAAGCGTCCCCCCATTGGACGACGACGATATAAATGATTTTGCCCCTCTCGTGAGCGAACCGTGTCCCGTCAGCGACTTGGGCGCTGTCTCATTGTCCCACTGCTGTCATAGCGACGGGACTACTGCGGCCGCTCGAGCGCCTCTGCCACGACTTCGATCGGCGTCGGCGGCTCCTCGGGTGCGCCGGGGCGGTTCTCGAGTTGGGTCCGACAGGAGGCACCGGGGGCGACGACGCGGTCACCATCGCTGTCGGCGACTTGCTCGTAGAGGATCGAGGCGATGGCGTCGCTCATCGAGGCGTGTTCGGCCTCGTAGCCGAAGGAGCCGGCCATCCCACAACAGCCCGAATCGAGCGGGTCGACGGCGTAGCCCGTCCGTCGGAGCACGCCGACGGCGTGGTGGTCCTTCGCGACCGATTTCTGGTGGCAGTGGCCGTGGTAGGTAAGTCTCTGCTGGACCGCGGCAGGATCGAAGTCGATCGCCTCATCGAGTCGGAACGTATCGATGTACTCACAGACGCCGTAGGTGGCGCTGGCAAGCGTGCCGGCCACGTCGGAGCCGAGGAGATCGCGGTAATCGGACTGGAACATGACTGCGTCGGAGGGCTCGATCACGACGATGTCCCAACCGGCCTCGACCCGCGGTGCGAGCGCGGTCACGTTCTCGCGGGCCGCCGTCCGCGCGTTCTCGAGAAAGCCTTTCGAGAACGCCGGTCGGCCAGTATCGCCCAGGTCGTCGGGGACGGTGACGTGGACGCCTGCGGCCTCGAGGACGCGGACGGCTGCCTTCCCGGCCTCGGGGTGGCTGTAGTTGGTGTAGGTGTCGGGATAGAGCACGACCTTTCGGGCGGCTTCGGTCTCGCTCACCCGAGCGCCGCCGCGCTCGTCGAACCAGTCCCGAAACGTCTCGGCGTGGAACGTCGGCAGCGACCGGCTCGCGTCGATTCCGACGACGGCCTCGAGGACCTTGCGGGCACCCGGTACCTTCGACGCGGCGTTGGAGACGGGGGCGAGTCGACTCCCCCACTTCGAGAGCGTCGCGACGTTGGCGAAGAGCCGATCGCGCAGGCTCGCGCCGTTGCGCTGGTGGTACTCGTGGGTGACCTCGGCTTTGAGTTTCGCCATGTCGACCTCGCTCGGACAGTCGATCGAACACCCCTTGCAGCCGATACAGAGGTCCATCACCTCCTCGACGAACTCGTCGGAGACGGCTTCGTCGGGATCGAGGTCGCCGCTCATGGCCTGTCTGAGCGCGTTCGCCCGGCCGCGGGTCGCCGTGATCTCCTCGCGGCTCGCCCGGTAGGTCGGACACATCACGCCGCCGGTCGTCGACTGCTCGCCACGACAGCCGCCACAGCCGTGACAGAGTTCGACCATGCCCTGCATGCCGTTGTCGGTGTCCCACTCGAGGGCGGGCTCGAAGCCCGCCTCGAAGTCGTAGTCGGGGTCGAATCGGAGATACTCGCGCAGATCGGTGGGGTCGTCCTCCCGAAAGACGACCTGTCCGGGATTGAGCAGCCAGTCGGGGTCGAAGGCGGTCTTGAGATCCTGAAACGTTTCCCAGAGTTCGTCGCCGTAGAGCTTGTGATTCCATTGCGTGCGTGCGCGTCCGTCGCCGTGTTCGCCCGAGACCGAGCCACCGAGTTCGACCACGAGGTCCGTCACGTCGTCTGCGATACCGTGGAGTTGCTCGAGGCCGGTCTCCGTCTTCGTGTTCACGAGCGGCCGGACGTGGAGCACGCCAGGGCCGGCGTGCGCATAGAACGTGGCGTAGGTGTCGTGAGCCTCGAGGATCTCTTCGAACCCCTCGACGAACTCGGGGAGGTGAGCGGGCGGAATCGCAGTGTCCTCGATAAACGAGATGTGCTTCGCGTCGGTCGTCCGCGAGAGCAAGATCGGGAGCCCGGACTTGCGGAGCTTCCAGAGCTTCGCGCGTTCGGCCTCATCGTAGGCCTCGAGCGCCTCGATCGCGAGCGTCTCGGCGTCGCTTCGTGGGGCGTCCGCTGCTGGCTCGCCGGCAGGCGTCGCCGAGGGGACGCGGTCGGCGAGCAGGCCGGCGACCTGCTCCCTGCCGTGGTCGTCGTCCTCGGCGTAGAACTCGACGAGCAGGACGGCGTTGGTCCCCTCGGGAAGTATCTCGGTGACCGGCCCGAACTCCGCGGTGTCGCGCGCGAGGTCGATCAACACGTCGTCGAGGACTTCGACCGCCGCAGGATCGTGTTCGAGGATCGGCTCGACATCGCGCATCGCCTCGTGGAGGTCGGAATAACAGAGCAGGGAGACGCCCTTCGTCTCGGGGATCAGCTCGAGCGAGAGCGTTGCTTCGGTGACGATCGCAAGGGTCCCTTCGCTGCCGGCCAGCAAGCGCGCGAGGTTGACGGTGCCGGACTCGCCAGTCGCCTCACCACCGGGCAGTTCGTCGCCGCGAGCCTCGGCGACGAGCCGATCGAGGTTGTAGCCCGAGACGTTGCGCTTGAGGTCGGGGTAGGTCTCGTCGATCAGATCCGCGTCTTCCTCGAGAATTCGCTCGACTTCGGCGTAGATCCGTGCCTCGAGGTCGCCGTCGGGGTCGGCTCGCTCGCCGATCTCATCGAGGGTCACCTCGCCGAAGCGGGTGACGGTGCCGTCGGCGAGGACGGCCTCGACTTCCTCGATATAGGCGTCGGTCTTGCCGTACTTCAGGGAGTGTGCGCCGGTCGAGTTGTTGCCGATCGCACCCCCGATGGCGCTTTTGTCACGCCACGCAGGGTCGGGTGCGAACTTGAGATCGTGCGGAGCCAACGCTTCGTTCAGCGAGCCTACGATCGTCCCGGACTGGACCGTGGCGGTGCGGCCGTCGGGATCGATCGCGAGGATCTCGTTCATGTGCCGGGTGAAATCCAGCACCACGGCCCGGTTGACCGTCTGGCCGGCGAGACTCGTCCCGCCACCCCGTGGGAGCACCGGGATCTCGCGTTCGGCACAGTACTCGAGAATTCCTGCGACGTCGGCCGTCGATTCGGGGAAGGCGACGGCGATCGGGGTCACTTCGTAGGCGCTCGCGTCGGTCGCATACAGTTCGCGAGAGTAGGAGTCGGCCCGGACCTCACAGTCGACGAGCCGTTCGATGTCCGCGACTAGTGCCGGGCGGTCGACGTCGTCGCTCCGGTAATCGTAGTTCGCTCGCCGGTCGGCGGCCGGGTCGGCGCTCGGCTCCAAAGACATACGTCACCCTTGCGCATGGGCCACAAAAAGAACCCGCATTACCCCACCCCTTCGACCGGTACTGCGGGCGCTCGCTCGTCTCGAGGCGCCGTGTTGGTCGCGTGTACTGTGGGACGGAATGGTCGGGCGAGCGGTCGATCGTGGACCGCCCGTCCGGCGCGCGCGTTCGGTTGCTGGGGGTGACCGAGTTGGGGTGTGATCGAGTGAAAAGTGGCCCCGTCTGTTTTTCCACGCGCGCCCCCCGGGGCCGCCGTCTACGGTCTCGGACGGCAGTTATTCGTACTCGATCCTCTATGACAACTACTGTGCCTAACTAGTAAGGAATACACACCGATTCTACTGTTTCGTACGAACCGATCCCGTGGCTCGAGAACGTACTCGTCGCAAACGATGGGAAACTCGGCACAAACGCCCGACTCACGGGTTTGTTCGTCGGAAAATCAGTGGGCCAACTCGGATTTGAACCGAGAGCCTCCACCTTATCAGAGTGGCGCTCAACCTAATTGAGCTATTGGCCCGCGCCGCCTTCTTCGCACTCGGTAGTTGCTCGGTGGGACGTTTAAACGTTTCTTTCTGAAAGTCCCGTGCGAACCGCTACCGGGCAAAGGGGTCGTCGTCTCGGTCGTCGGTGCGTTCGTCGCCGAAGTCGATCGTATACGAGTCCTCACTGCCATCGTCGTTGACGGTGTAGTCGTCGTCACCAAGGTCGTAGGTTCCATCGTCGGTCGAGCCGGCTTGCTCTCGAGCCGTCTCTTGGTTGGGGAAGCCGAACGTCCAGACGTTGCCGCTGGCGAACCCGCCGGTCTTTTTGTCCGCGTAGGGCACGATCACGTAGCGTTTGAGCACTGCGCGGATCGGCATCCGCGTCACGGGTACAGCGAGCAGGAAGCCGATGGCGTCGGTCACCAGCCCGGGCGTCAGCAAGAACGCACCGGCGGCGATCAGCAGGCCGCCGTCGAGCAGTTCGTTGGTCGGCGGCTCGCCCCGTACCATCGACCGTTGCATCTTCCGAAGCGTTCGCCGCCCTTCGGCCCGTACGAGGAGCATTCCCACCAGCCCCGTCAGGACGACCAGCAGCACCATCCCGACCCAGCTGAGGAAGCCAAACTGGGTGACGATCACCGCGAGTAACACGGCGTCGAGAAACGGGATGAGCAACAGCGCGAAGATCCACCGAAGCATACCTCGCTCTAGCCGCCGAAGGGTGAAAGTCCTTTACTCTCGGCTCAGGGCGGTCCGACTCGAGGCTGGCTGCGGTCCCGCCGACGTGTAGCCCACAGCGGAGCGCAATCGAACGAAGGGCTTACCCCGGCGACTCGCCTCGCTCCGATATGGACGATCCAACGCGCGTCGAGTGGCGCGAGTGGGGCCAGGCGGCCTTCGACGAGGCGACGGACGCCGATATTCCGGTGTTGCTCTCGCTGACTGCGACGTGGTGCGATCACTGCCACGAGATGGACGCTGAAACCTACGCGGAGCCTCGCATCGCGGCCAACATCAACGACAGTTTCGTACCCGTGCGAGTCGATGTCGACCGGCACCCGCGCGTCCGCGATCGGTACAACATGGGCGGGTTCCCCTCGACGGTCTTTCTCGCACCCAACGGCGAGGTCCTGACCGGAGCGGGCTATCTCGGCCCCGACGGGATGCGCCAGGTCTTAGATAGCGTCCGGACGATGTGGCAGACGAAAGGCAGCGGTGCGGCACGCATTCCCCGCCAGCTTCGGGAGGACAACCCGCCGGCAGGCGAGCTGACGCCGGCGATCGAACAGGCCATGCTGGGCCAGCTCTCGGAAACGTACGACGAAACTGCCGGCGGCTGGGGCCAGGAGCCGAAGTTCCCACTGCCCGATGCCCTCGAGTTCGCGCTCAAACGCGATCGAGAGATGGCGCTGCGGTCGTACGACGCCGTCAGCGCGAACCTGTTAGACGAGTACGAGGGCGGTTTCTACCGCTTCGCGACCGACCGCGACTGGTCGGGGCTGCAACACGAGAAACTCCTCGATTCGAACGGCGCACTCGTCCGAGCCTTTGCCAACGCCTACCTTCACACGGGCAAAGACGAGTACCGCGAGCCCGCCGAGCGCACGATCGACTACCTGACTGTGACGCTATGGAACGGCGACGCCGACGCCTTCGCGAACAGCCAGGCCCCCGGCGAGGACGCCGCTCACGGTCTCGACGCGACCGACCGGGCGACCGCTGACGAGCCGCCGGTCGATGACGGCGTCTTCGCCGGCCCGAACGCGCTCGCGATTGAAGGCCTGCTGACCTACTATGCGTACACCGACGACGAGCGCGCCCGCCGGTACGCCGAACGGGCACTCGAGACCCTCCGCGAGGAACTGCTCGTCGACGGCGTCGTCACACATACCCTCGAGGACGCGGCGAGCGACGACGATCCCGTCTGCCTGCTCACCAACCAGGCCCGCGCGCTGGCAGCGCTGACGACGGCCGCGAGCACGATCGAGCCGTCCGTCCTCGCGGACGCGACGGCGATCGCCGACGCGACGATCGACCGCCTGCACGACGGGGACTCGTTCCTCGACGGCCCTGCCGACGGCGTCGGCCTGCTCGAGCACTCCTTGCGCCCGCTCGATGCGAACGTCGCGCTTGCCGATGGGCTGCTCGAGCTGGCCGTCCTCAGCGGTGAGGACCGCTATCGCAACCTCGCTCGCGAAACGCTCGAAGCCTTCGCCGGGGCCAGCGATCGCTTCGGCGTCCAGGTCGCCCGCTACGCGACCGCAGTCTCCCGGCTGCTCGAGGGGCCGCTCGTGCTCCGCGTCGCCGCCGATCCCGGCTCGGACCTGCACCGGGCGGCGCTCCGACTCGCGGACCACGAGAAGGTGGTCGTTCCCGACGCCGACGCCCTCGAGGCGGGAACGGCACGGGCTGAACGCGGTGACCGCGTGTCTGATCCCGCCGAAACGCCCGCGGAGTTGAGCGAGCGCGTCCAGACCGTCCTCGACTGAGACGGCCCGTTGGCACTGTTCTCCGACGTATTTCAGGGTGGACCGGTGGTGTGCCGGCACTGACTGTCAGGAGCCCGTACGACACTGCTGGATTCGGATGTCATCGAACAGTTCGCACACCTACTATTGGAAAGCTTGATTCGATCAGTACAGGCCAGAGGGTGTGTACGCGTACTCACCGCAAGCGAACGGCCGACAGCCGTGAGCCGAAGGGGGTACTTTTCGTCGAAGCCAAGCGGTATCGAAGATCCCGCGAGGTTGTCGGCACGAAGCGCCGACTGCTCGAAAACCTTTGTCCCCCGCTGTCGCCGGACGGCGTTGACGCCCGACTGGAAGCGATTCCTTCGGAATCGCCCAGTCCGAACGGGGATTCGCTCTCTCAAGATTTCACCGAGGGCGCGACTCCGCCGCGCTCGCAGCGCAAACGTTCGGTTCGCACTGAGCGACTTGTCTCAGTCAGTCCGTGCTCTCGCTCGGTTGCGGTCGGTTTTCGGAGACGGAACGGCGGGCCACGAAGACGAGCGCCATCACCGTCAGCAGCGTCGCGACCACCAACAGTCCCGTTCCCGCGGCGAGTCCGACGAGGGCCGCGATGTCGGCGTAGAACGTAAAGAGGAGAAACGCCGGGAAGAGGGTCCCGATCGCGTACCGCCACGGGACCACCAGTTGGCGTGAGAGCGGTCCCGCACCTTCGAGGTACTCCTCGATCGCGGCCGGACCGAGGACCCAGGCCGTATATACCATGAACCCGGTCAGACCGAGCACCAAGAGGAGATCAACGAGGTGGTCCGCGAACAGCGTAAACACCGCGGGGCTGAACGCGTTCACGCCGCCGGTGAATGCGATCAGGGCGAATAGCCCTCGGGTCGCCGTCGACCGCTCGAGATCGAACTCGTCAACCAGAAACGAGACCGGAATCTCGAGCATGCTGATCAGACTCGTTAGGGCTGCGAGGAGAACGACGAGGAAGAAGACCGCGCCGAGAAGTCGTCCGCCGGGCAGGCTTGCGAACGCGCCGGCGATCCCGATGAACAGGGCGCCGGGGCCGCCCTCAGTCGGTCCCGGCGCGAACGAGAACAACAATGGGAACACCACGAGTCCGGCCAGGATGCCGATACCGAGATTGAACACAGCGATAGCCGAGGCATCGAGGGGCAGCGAGCGGTCGTCGTCGATGTAGGAGGCGTAGGTGATCATCGTCCCGCTGCCGATCGAGAGAGTGAACAGCGCCTGACCGGCGGCCGCTCCCAGTACCGATAGGAAGTTCTCCGCAAGGTAGGTACCGTCGAATTCGAGGTAGAACTCGTATCCCTGCGCGGCGCCGGGTTGTCGGGCTGCCCAGATCGCGAGTCCGACGAGCAACACGACGACGCCGGGTATCATCACCTTCGTCGTCGCCTCAATGCCGCGTCTGATTCCCGCGGCGACGATCAGAGACGTGGCCGCGAGGACGGCGAGTTGGTAGCCGAACGCTTCGACACCGTAGCTGATCGCCGCGAAGTGGGTTTCGGGATCCGCGAAATAGGCACCCGTCGCGCTCTCGAGGAAGTACCGAAGGATCCATCCGCCGACGACGCTGTAGAACGACATCAGCATGATCGAGGTGACAACACAGAGCGCGCCCAACACCGTCCAGAAACGTGATCCGGCAAGCGATTTGAACGCACCCACTGGGTTCCGATTCGACCGTCGCCCGATCACGAACGCGGCCAGCAATCCCGGCACCCCGACGACGATGACGATGAGCAGATACAACAACAAAAAGGCGCTCCCGCCGTTCTCCGCGGTCATCCAGGGAAATCGCCAGATGTTCCCCAGTCCGACCGCGCTTCCGACCGCGGCCAAGATAAATCCGGCGCGACTCGCCCAACTCTCACGTACCATCCTGTCTCAGGGAACCGACTCGGCGCGCATAAGAATTGTTTATCAGTGTCTCAGGTCATTTGCGGTGACATGAAACTAGGAACTCTGAACACGACACTTAAGCCGGTCAGTTCGCATGTCTACTTACCGTCCAATTCACCGTAGAAGTGGGAGTAATCAACACTCTGTAAAATCCAAATAACAGCTAATTCATAGACTGGGATTCGACAGGCTGCCGTTCGACTCGAGCCTGCCGGACCCGCCTGCATCTCAAACTACCCTAGCGTTTATACTGCTTCGATGGGTTCGTGTTCGACATGGCAAGTCTCAGGGATCTCGGTCTCTCCGAGTACGAAGCTCGAGCGTACCGGTCGCTGCTCACTACCGGTCCCACAACGGCAAAGGAGTTGTCGCGAGCCAGCGACGTGCCGATGGGGCGGATCTACGATGTCCTCAACAGCATCGAACAGTACAATCTGGTGCGCAGTCAGACCGCTAGTCGACCGAAAAAGTACGTCGCCGTCGAGCCGTCGACGGCACTCGACCGACTGCTCGAGGACAAGAAACGCGAACTCGAGGAGAAGGCCGACCAGTACGAGTCGATCGTCGACGACCTGTCGGACGAACTCGACGCGGCCGAGCCGGTCGACGAGCAGTTCTGGACCGCCGCAGTCGGTCCCGAGGAGACGCGCGATCTCCTCTTAGAACGGCTTGCGGCGGCCGACAGCGATATCGTGATGGTGTCGGCACATCCCTCTCCGCAGTGGAACATCAAGGACGTCAGCGAGAAAATCAGCGCGCAGCTCGAAGACGCACTCGACCGGGGTGTGTCAGTCGACCTCCTGTTGACCCGCGAGATGGTCGCTTCCATCTCCGAAGACGTCGGTCGACGCTATCGGGAGACCTTACAGCAACGCGAGGGATTCGCTGTCCGGACTCACGACGACCTCACTGGGTCGTTCAACATCATCGATGGCGTCGAGGTCTGCATTCAAGTGCCGAATCCACTGTCGTCGGGCGAGGCCTTCGGCATGATCGACCTCAAGGATCCGGACTTCGCCGCGAACGTCCACGCGGAGTTCGTCCCGCGATGGGAAGAAGCAGAACCGCTCGAGTTCTAGTCGCTGATCTCCTCGCGCAGCGTCTCCAACTCGACGACGCGCTCGGCGTGGGCGTTGTGCTGGTGGATCGACTCGTCGTTGGACTGGGCCATCGTGATCACCGCGTCGCCGGGCAGGTGGTCGAACTCGTCGACGACGCCTTCGGCCATCGCACGCACGCAGTCCTCGACGAACTTCGCGTCGGCGTGGGCCTCGTAGGTCATGTGATCCTCGTCAGGGCGCTTTGCGAGGTTGTAGATCCTCGCGCTCATCGAGTCGCGGGCGATGTCGATGACGTCGTTGAGATCGACTTCGGGGTCGCCGCTCGCTTCAACGGTCAGCGTGGCATGGCCGCGCTGAGAGTGGCCCGGCTGTGGCACTTCCTCGAGGAATTCGGTGATCGTTTCCTCTTCGACACCGAGGTCCTCGAGCGTCTGTTTCGCACGGGCGGCGGACATCCCCTGCGAGCAGGGGCAGACGGTCATGCCGGTGACCTGCGCGCCGATCTCTTCTCGGGTGCCCTCCTCGGTCGCCGTCGCCGAGGCGACGATATCGACCATATGCTGGGTCTCGCGATCGCTTGCCGGCGTTTGCTCGCGGCGCATGAATTCGGCCTCCATCGAGACTTCCGCCTTCGAGGTGTAGTCGTGTTTCTCGAGGAGCCGTTCGGCGGCCTCACCACAGACTTCCTCGACCCCGTAGGCTTCCTCACGGGTCGCGTCCTCCAAGATTTCGTCGATGACCTCCATGTTGCGGCTCATGTCCGCGCCCTTGCGCCAGGCGGGGAGATCGACGAAGACCTCGAACTCGGCCGTGAGGACGATCGGGCGCTTGTCCTCGCGAGCGATCTTGACGAGTTTGTCGACGCCGGTGACGCCGACCTGACTCAGACCGACGGTCACGTCGGGCGACGTCGCCTGCACGTCCGGCAGCTGATGACTCATTGGCCGCATTCAGGGGAGCGTCCGATTCAACCTTTCGGAACCGGGAGTGTTGCGGTGATGTTTCGGTCCCGGCTCGAGCCATCGATTCTTTAAGTACCTCTGGTCACAAGGTAGAGCTATGACGGGAGATCGTCGTTCTCTGGATGTTGCCTTTTCAGCGGTGCGTCTGTCATTGCCGACGCACTTGTGACTCGCCAGACGGGTGTGCCGGTACCAGTGACAGCAGCCCGTCTCATAGGGATCAGCGTGGATATTCGGAGGTTCTCACGAGGAAAACAGCCTACTGGAAAAACCGCACGACGAGAGAAACTATGGACTAGTCTGCTGATCCCTATCAGTTGTGACTAGAGGAGCCACTCGAGCGATTGATGAGCCGGTCGGTGAGCACCCACGAAGTGATGAGAGCGATGGCGAATAGCACCGTTGCTCCCACCCCAGCCAGAACCTCGTCCGTGGCGCGGTGAGCAAGGGCGACAGCCACTCCAGCGATGACGTCGCTGGCGATTCTCTCTCGGTCCCACTCGAAGGGAACGGCGCGGAGGCCAGCCATTATTTCACACAATATTGGACTGAGGTATAACTATAGGTCGCAGCGTCGAGATCGACTGCGGCTCGAGCCGTCCGTTCTTTAAGTATCTCTGGTCATAAGGTAGAGCTATGACGGGATGACGGTCGTTCTCTGGGACTTCAACCGGTAGTTACAACGTTACAAGACGCGCCGTCGCGTGACCGTCGCGCTCCGACTCCTCTTTAAGTGCCTCTGGTCACAAGGTGAAGCTACGAAGGGCATTTGGCACCCGGTTTTCTCTCGTCTTCTACTTCTCGAGCCACAGCCATGGCTACTGTTCCACCACACGTCCACGAGACCGTCGACGACCACCTGATGGCGATCGAACGCGAACACGACGTCGCGGTCCCGCTGGCGGTCGCCCGTGGGAGCCACGCCTGGGGCGCGGCGAGTCCCGACAGCGATTACGACGTTGGATTCGTCTTCGTATCGACCGATCTGCGTCGATATGCGCATCTCGAGCGTCCACCTGAAACCATCCTCGAGGACCGCGGTGCGTTCGAGTATCAGGGCTGGGATGTGCGGACGTTCGCGCGACTGCTCGCCGACTCGAACGAAGGCGCGATCGATCTAGTGCGCAGTCCGATCCGCTATCGTCGCGCCTACGAGCCCGACGACCTCGCTGCCTACGTCGAACGGACGTACAATCCGATCGATCTCTATCACACCTGGCGTGGGATCGCAACCAGTAACTATCGCAAGTACATCTCGCAGCATCTGGTCCGCAGCGACGACGAACTCTTTCCGATCCTTGACGTGGATGACGAGGCGTACGTCGTCGAAACCGACGACGGCACGATGACGGTGTCGGCTGACGACGAGCGATTTCAGGAGACACAGACGAAACCCACAGTCAAGCGAAACCTGACGATCTGCCGCGCGGCGATGGCCGCGCACTATCTCAAAGCGACCGGCGAGCGCGGCACACACGAGTTGCCGGCGCTGTCGTTCGACACTTTCCTTCGCGAACAGGCACCCGCGGTCTTCGATGCCGAGCGGATCGAGCGCGCTCGTGAGTTACTCGAGCGAAAACGGGCCGGAGAGGGCGACGCCACGATCGCCGACGCCGTCGGTCGGGAGTTCGCACAGCCACCGAAGATGATCGATCCCGACGTGCACGCGCGGGACGGCCCCGATCCCGCGCGGCTGGATGGGTTCGTCGACGACCTGATCGCCGCGGTCCAGTAGCCAACCGTCCTTTAAGTGTCTCTGGTCACAAGGTGAAGCTACGAAGGGCTTTTCGCGGGCGATATCCTCGAGACGCGAGCCACAGCGTCGGGCATCACCTGCGGCTCGGACCCCACTTGTTAGCGATCCTGTCAGTCGAATTGATACGCGACATGCGCGGAGCGAGCCTTTTTCACGCTCCCCCTCCGACCGACAGGTGATGCAAGACGACGGTGCCGACCCTGGTCGTCCCCCTGCGGCGGGTGGGACCAGCACGGACGGCGTCGAGTACGATCCCGATCGCGAGCGTCGGCTCGAGACCCGGCCCGGGTCCGGGGCGCTCTCGCGGGCGGAGGTCCAGCGTGATTCGACGGTTCGCCAGTGGGGCGTCGTCACGCCGAGCGCGACCGTTATCGGCCGCGCCGACTCGCCCGACGCGGACCTCTCCGAGAGCGTTCGCCGCCTCCACGACGAACAGCACGCGGCGACGCCGGGCTACAGCGAGCGCGCCCATCAGCTCGATCGGCTACGAACCACCCAGGCGCTGTGTAACGCCCTCGAGGTGACGCCGTGGCAGCGTGACCTGGCGCTTGGCGTTATGGACGAGATCGACCTCACCGAGTTCGGTAGCCAGCGCGCGATCGAGAAGGTCGCGCTGGTTGTGATCCGCCACGTCGTCGACGTCGACCGCCAGCAGTACTTCGGACTCGACGATATCGACGCGCAGGCGCTGTCGGCCGATCGCATGGAAGAGCTGTTCGCCCAGTATCGGGCCCACGACATTACCGACGAGGAGTCGTTCAAGCGTCTCGCGGCCGAGTACGGGCTCGATACGACGAGCTTGAATCGCTTGCGCCGCGTCCTGAAATCGCAACTCGAGGACGAACTCCCGGCCTACGGCCGCAACCCCTACCGCGATCCGAACCTGCCGGACGTGACCGACCGAGACACCGCCGACGCGACAGCCCCCGAAACGGAGAGTTGATCGGACGGCCGCCGGTAACACGACGTTCCGTCTGTCCAGTCTCGAGTCCAGTGCCGCTCGCTGCTCGTACTCGAACCCCGTCGCGTGTCACTGCCGGTGCCCGGCGACTTTTCCTTCGCGACTCCCTATCGGAGCTATGGCCGACGCTGATACCGGATCGACGCCGGACGGTGTGGATCGAATCGAAATATACGCTGACTACGTCTGTCCGTTCTGCTACCTGGGAACGCGCTCGCTCGCACAGTACCGCGAGGGTCGCGACCAGCCGCTTGTCGTCGAGTGGCATCCCTTCGACCTGCGCCGTGGCAAACGCAACCCCGACGGCTCGATCGACCACGATGTCGACGACGGGAAAGACGACCAGTACTACGAGCAGGCCCGGCAGAACGTCCGCCGGTTGCAGGACGAATACGATGTCGAGATGGCCCAGGAAATCGCGACTGACGTCGACTCGTTCAACGCGCAGGTAGCTTCGTGGTACGTCAAAACCGAGTATCCCGACCAGTGGGCGGCGTTCGACGAAGCGATTTACACCGCACTGTGGCAGGACAGCCGCGATATCGGCGATGTCGACGTTCTCGCCGAACTCGTCGACAGCGTCGATCTGCCGGTCGACGAGATCCGCGACGCGGTCGCGGACGACGACCGCCGATCGGCACTCGAGGAGCGGTTCGCCGAGGCCTCCCAACGGGGGATCACCGGTGTACCGACGTTCGTCTCGGATGACCACGTCGCCCGCGGTGCGGTGCCGCCGGAACACATCGCACGGCTCGTCGGGGGCGAGCAGTAACGGTCGCTGCGACCGGCGGCTTTTCACGGTCGTGGTACTATCACCCTCGCAAGTGTTATCCGTGTACTGGGCGTACGTTTGTTTGTAATGGCGAAAGGTAACGTTGATTTCTTCAACGACACAGGCGGCTACGGTTTCATTTCGACGGACGACGCGGACGACGACGTATTCTTCCACATGGAGGACGTTGGCGGACCGGACCTCGAAGAAGGCACCGAGATCGAATTCGACATCGAACAGGCCCCCAAAGGCCCCCGCGCGACGAACGTCGTCCGTAACTAAGACTGACTGCGTCCGGCGGTACGACTGACGGGCAATTTTCAGTACTCTTCTACAGTCGACTACTGAGTGGATTCACTCGAGCTTGTCGAGCCCATCGAAGAAGTTCGCCTGTGGTCCGGCGAGCGTGACGGATTCGTCCGCAAGCGAGATCGACACCGTCGCGGGCGGCTCGAGGTGCTGTCGGTTGCGCCCGTCGCTGATCGCGTAGGCGGTGTCGGTTCCGGAGACGGTGAGCGTGAGTTCGGTGTCAGGTTCGACCACCAGCGGCGGCATCGACCCGGTCGCGGCCATTTGTGTGACGACGAGCACGTCGGCTGATGGGTGAACCAGCGGGCCGCCCTCGCTCAGGTTGTAGGCCGTTGAGCCCGACGGCGTGGCGACGAGGACGCCATCGGCGTAACTCTGGGCGTACTGCTGGCCGTCGACGTGGATCTCGATGGTCGCACCGCCACCGTGGCCCCGCCGAGGGCCGTGGACGACCACCTCGTTGAGTGCGGGCTCGAGCGTCCAGTCGTCGTCGACGCCCGTCGCCTGCAGTCGCGCCAGTTCGCGTCCCTCGACGGTGCCCGTCTCCTCGAGGTCGGCGACGAGGTCGGTGACAACCGCGAGCGCGTCGTCGGGGGCGACGGCGTTGAGAAAGCCGACTTCGCCCAGATTGACGCCGAGGATCGGCGTGGGGCTGACCTCGCGGGCGACGAACAGTAGCGTTCCGTCGCCGCCGATACTCACGACGAGATCGCGGTCTGTCATCGCGGCGACCGGGACGGCGGTCGCGTCGACCGCCTCGCCGGTCAGCTCGTCGACGACGACACTTGCGCCCTCGCGCTCTATGGTGTCGACGAGGGTCGCGGCGAGTGCCTGTGCGCGTTCGTTGTTCCGTTGGGCGACGATTCCGACGGCGACGTCCATCGTCGGCGATTTCCCGCCCCGTCATCAAAAAGCCACGCTTGTCTCCCTGGGACAACGAGAGCAGTCGGGCTGGCTCGAGATGATGGACGACGAGTCGGCGAAACGACGGACTGAAATCAGAGATTTCGACCGCAGTTTGAAGACGTGGTCGTCACCGCGCTGCTGATGAGCGACCACAGTCCGTTCGATCGGCTGCCTTCCGGGCGACTGGGACGCGGTCGAGACCCAACTGATCCGCGACGCGATCCACCCTCGAGAGAGAAAACTGTCTGAGACTACCTCGATGGCATCACTATCTCTCAACGGGCGAACCTGTTTTGACGGTATTTCTCAGAGCAGTGAACTGTTACAGCACCGGCTGAACCGGTAACAGCGAGTTAGAGAGCCGTTCGCTGTCCATACTTTTGCGGGTACGGATGTCATACCTCCGCATGGCCCAACGGACGACCGCCGACGAAACACTGTCGCGAGACGAATTCGCCGCCTACCTTCGGGACCTCGCAGCGGAGTTCGAGCAGGGCGACGAGCAAGTCACCGTTCCGGTCGGGAACAAGAACGTCGCGCTGGCGCCACCGGAGATGCTCGACGTGTCGATCGAAGTGGTCGAGCGGTCGTCGATGCTCCGCGGAGACCGCGAGACGGTCGATATCGAACTGAGCTGGAAACCGTAATATGGCTGTTGTCGACTCGATCCTGATCTTCGTCCTGAGTCTGCTCGTGGGAACGATCGGCATCCTCGCGGGCGTGCGACTGGTGTTAGATAGGGATGCGGGCTTTTCGAACGCAGCCGTGACTGCACTGATCGGCGCGGTCGCGTGGGCGATCACGAGCTTCTTCGTCGCCTGGATCCCGATTCTGGGTGTGTTGTTGATGCTGGTGGTCTGGGTCGGCGTCATCAACTGGCGTTACCCCGGCGGCTGGGGTGCGGCCGTCGCGATCGGCTTCGTCGCCTGGATCGTCGCAGTCGCGATCGTCTATCTGTTCGCCGCGATCGGCTTCGTCACGCCCGACGCGCTCGGAATTCCGGGCGTCTGATGCTGTCTCTGGCTAGTCGCTCCCACCGTTGAAGAGGGAAGGAAACCCCTTTTTCCGTCGGGACGAGAGGACAGCCTAGACAGCGATGTACGAGACGATTCTGTTCCCGACTGACGGCAGCGAGCACGCGGCGACCGTCGCAGACCACGCGATCGATATCGCGGCCACGCGAGACGCCACTTTGCACATCCTCTCGGTCGTCGACGACCGCGCCTTCCTCGTCCTCGACGACGACCGCGTCGAGCGCGTCCGCGAGGACCTCGCGGCGACCGCCCGCGAAGCGATCGACGACGCCGTGACCCGCGCCGCCGAACACGATATCGAGACGGAGACGGCGGTCGAGACGGGCAACCCGGCCGAGTGTATCGTCGACTACGCCGCGGACAGCGATACCGACCTGATCGTTATGGGAACCAGCGGCGACGAGTACGAACGCAACGTCGTCGGCAGCGTCTCACAGCGCGTCGTCCGCGAAGCGCCCGTCCCCGTCACCACCGTCGGCCCCGACGTCGAGGACTGATCTGGGCATCGGTCGGCGTGTTACACACGGTTTGATATGTCTCCTGTCGCTAGTGACGGAGACATGCGCCGATCACTCGTGATCGTAGCCGTCTTGCTCTTTCTCGCGTTCGTGCTCATCGGTGGGCCGTCGATGGCGCTGTCGCTGTCGACTGACCAGCAGCCGTCGGCGGCATCGACCGCTACCGAATCGGAACCGGACGCTCCAGCTGTCGTCACGTTCAACGACTCCGAGAGCGGCTTCTGGGAGTATCTCAGCCCGCGCAAGGAATTTCAAAAGCGAAGCCCGATCAACGTCATCGTCCGTGGTGATGTCGCAGACGTCGAGCGGGTGCTGGTCGAAGCGAGCGACGGTGACTGGTCCGAGATCAACGAGTCCGAGGTAGCGGTCCCGGAGACGTACGCGCTCGTCGGCGGAAACAGCTCCTCCAACGAGACACAGTCACAGCTCGAGTCCTCGCCGAATGACTCGTTGGCCAACACGTCGACCGATTCGGGACTCACAGCGTCGAACGGCTCGCTGACCAACACGTCGAACGACTCGGCGGCCAACGCGACCGCCGATAACGAGACGTCAGACCAGAGCTGGAGTCGCCTCCCCGAGTTTAACTGGGGCGAAGCCGACGGCGGCACTCGCTACGCCTACGTCGACCCCGGTCCCAACGAGAGCGGCTACTGGACGACCGAGACACGCCAGCTCGAGGACGGCAGTTACTATGGCCAGCGCTACCATATCCGCCTCTACGAGAGCCCCAACGAAGCCGACGACTGGGTCGCCATGCAGACCCACTCCGAACACTTCGACTGGTTTACACTTCGCCACCGCGTCCACGGCTCACAGGCCGCCCAGCGGAAAGTCGAGTCCAACTTCATGGATCATCCGCAGATCGATCCCAAAAACGACGTGCAGCGCATCTATCTGGCGAACAGCAACTCCTCGGACGCCGACGGCTGGGCAACGGTGGTCGACCTCGCTGGCCTGCTCGTCGTGCCCACGCTGGTCGGCATCCGGGCCCGCAGGCGCGACTCTCATGGCACCGCCGACGCCGACCACGTCACCGACCGGCTCGGCCAGCGGGCGGCCGCCGCCATCGACGACCACTTGGTCGACGCCGATCGTCGCCGTCTCGCGGCTGCGTTCGCCCGCCTCGAGGGGGGCCACTTCGCGCTCGCCTGTGCCATCATCGCTCTGTTACTCGGCGTGCGAGCAGGTGGCATCGTCCTCGAGCACCGTGCGACGTTTCTTACGCCCCACCAGATCGCCGCGTTGCTCTATCCGGTGATCGGCCTCGGTATCCCGACAGCGACGTACCTGATCGCACGCGGGCTGACACGGCGGCTCGACGCCGCCATCGTCGCTGCGGGCTCGCTCGCGGCCGCGATCTGGCTTGACTACGGCATGCTCGGCGTCGACACGTTGCCGCTCGAGGTCGTCGTCCAGCGGATGCTCGTGGTCGTCGCGCTCGGCCTGATCGCCGGCGGTGCGGCCAAACGCGCAGTGCGTACCTCGAAACTCAACGACATGCTGCTGGTCGGGACCGCGATGTGGGTGCTGGTGCTGGTCGGCACGCTGTTAGGCCGTTTCTGACCGATCCGTAGCTTGGATCGTCAGTAAATAGATCGGTTCCGCCTTGTAAGAACGACCCCTTCTCGTGGCGAGCCCTTAAGGTCTTGCGCCGTTGTTCTTCACATGACATGGCAAGCCCACCCCGCCAGCGCGAACGAATTTCTGGATCGACGGAACAAACGCAGGAATCGGCGGGTGAGCGAGCCTGCGACGAATGCGATGGCGGAACGCTCGTCAAAAGCGAAGATCAGGGCGAACTCGTCTGCGACCAGTGTGGCCTGATCGTCGAAGGGTCCAACATCGACCACGGGCCGGAGTGGCGGGCGTTCAACCACTCCGAACGCCAGAACAAGTCCCGGGTGGGCGCGCCGACGACCCAGACGATGCACGACAAGGGGCTGACGACCTCGATCGACTGGAAGAATCAGGACGCCTACGGCCGGTCGCTTTCCTCGGACAAACGCAACCAGATGCGCCGCCTGCGCAAGTGGCAAGAACGAATCCGCACCAAAGACGCCGGCGAGCGCAACCTGCAGTTCGCGCTCTCCGAAACCGACCGGATGGCCTCCTCACTCGGCATCCCTCGCTCGGTGCGTGAGGTCGCCTGTGTGATGTACCGGCGCGCACTCGACGAAGACCTCATCCGCGGGCGCTCGATCGAAGGCGTCGCGACCAGCACCCTCTATGCTGCCTGCCGGATGGAAGGCATCCCCCGATCGCTCGAGGAAGTCTCCGGCGTCTCCCGCGTCGAGCGCAAGGAGATCGGTCGTACGTATCGGTATGTGGCCCAGGAGCTCGGCCTCGAGATGGAGCCGGTCAACCCCAAAAAGTACGTGCCTCGCTTTTGCTCGGAACTCGAACTTTCTGAGGAGGTGCAGGCGAAAGCCAACGAGATCATCGATACGACGACCGAGAAGGGACTGCTCTCGGGCAAGTCACCGACCGGCTACGCCGCGGCTGCGATCTACGCTGCCTCGCTGCTTTGTAACGAGAAGAAGACTCAGCGCGAGGTCTCAGATGTCGCGCAGGTGACCGAAGTGACGATCCGAAACCGGTATCAAGAGCAGATCGAAGCGATGGGGATTCACGAGTAGCGGCTGTCGGGGCTCGAGTCACGACGTTGAGCTTCTTGCTATTCTTGATCGTTGCAGAGTCGCGACACTCATCCGGAGATATCCGCGAGAAATGCGCCGACCGGGAATTGAACCCGGGCCGCGAGCTTGGGAAGCTCGAGTCCTACCACTGGACCATCGGCGCGCTTCGTCACTGCGTTCCTCGCGCACCACAGATCGCAGTTCCGCCGGAACTGCTCACCATCGGCGCTCGCATGACTGTACTTGCCGGCTACACTTCAACGTAGCGCTCTCGAGCACACATCGAAATCGGTCGGTCGACCACTTTTTTGCGGGGAGGGGTGCCTATTAGGTCACGCCGTCCTTAGCCCGTCACATGATCGACCTTCGCTTTTCGGAGGCGGAACTCGAGCAGCATCGCGACCACATCACGGCGTTCATTCGGGAGCAGGTCGACGCCGCGGGAGCCGACGGCGTCGTCCTCGGCTTTTCGGGTGGGATCGACAGTACGCTGACTGGCCATCTCGCCGTCGAGGCACTCGGGGCCGAGCACGTCCACGGGCTCGTCCTCCCGGCGACCGTCAGCAGCGAGGAACACATGAGCGACGCCGAGCGGGTCGCACAGAGTTTGGAGATCGCCTACGACGTGATCGAAATCGAGCCGATCGTCGACTCGTTGCTGTCTGTCTACCCCGAGGCGGAGGGTGATCACGAAGCCGTCGGCAACGCCCGCGCTCGCGTTCGGGCGGTGCTTAACTACCTCGTCGCCAACCACGAGAGTCGGCTGGTACTGGGCACCGGCAACCGCAGCGAAGCCGCCGTCGGCTACTTCACCAAGTACGGCGACGGTGCGGTCGATTGTCACCCGATCGGGAACCTCTACAAGGCACAGGTCCGCCAGCTTGCCCGCCACATCGGCGTTCCAGAGGACCTGGCCGCCAAGACTGCCACCGCCGAGCTGTGGGCCGACCAGACCGACGAGGACGAACTTGGAATCAGTTACGAGACGCTCGACTCGATTCTGGCGGCCCACATCGACGGTCCGCTCTCGGTGGCGGCGACCTGCCGGCTGCTCGAGGTCGACGAGGAGACGGTCGAGCGAGTCCGCGGGATGTACGAAGGCAGTGCGCACAAGCGCTCGGTGCCGCCGGTTCCGGAGCCACTCGAGTAATTCGATCTGGCTCAGGCCGATCAATTTCGCTCAGCGAGACGGTCTCTACTTGTCACCGAGGTCGCTGTGTGAATGAGTCGTTCGGCTCACAGGACTGGGTTAGTCGAGGACGGCGTCGATATCGTCGGCATGAGCGGCGACGAGATCGGCAAAGGCCGCGGCCTCGCGTCGTTCCTGTGTCGCCCGCTCGCTGTCGTCACGGAGCCGCCGTTTCAGGACCGGCAGCGTGTCGGTGGCGTTTGCTGCGATCTCTTCGGCCACTGACCGTGGATCGTCCTCGATACGCGAGATGAGTCCCGTCCGCAGGGCCTCCTCAGCGTCGATCGATCGCCCGGTGAGTGCGAACTCGAGGGCGTCGCCCTCGCCCATGACGCGGGGCAGCCGGACAGTGCCGCCCCAGGCACCGAACAGGCCGAAGCTGACGCCCGGTTCGCCGTAGGTCGAGTCGGGTGTCCCGACGCGGACATCGCAGGCGACCGCGAGCTCGAGTCCGCCACCGCGTGCGGCCCCGTCGATTCCGGCGACGACGATCGCCGGTGAGTCCTCGATCGTGCGCGCGACGCGCTGGCCCAGTCGCGCGAAGTCAGCTGTGCGGTCGCGATCTCCCTCGAGGGCCCCGACCGCGTTCAGATCCGCCCCTGCACAGAACGCCGGGCCGCGGCCACGGAGATAGATGACCGGCTCGTCGGCGTCGTCGATCGCCGCCTCGAGTGCGGCGAGTCCGTCGACGGTGAAGGCGTTGCGCGCCTCGGGTCGGTCGAGCGTGATCGTTCGGATCGATCCGTTCGTGTCAACGTCGATCATAGTTGCAGTCGATCAGGCGTTTCCAAAGGTCTTTGCCTACGCCCTCGTAACCCCCCGCTAATGGAGAAGGCCGACAGCTGTCGGCGTGCCGCCGTCGAGGCCGTCGCGGACGTCGAACCACCACGGTTGTACGAGTACATCGAATCCGTCCTCGACCGAGCGTCGATGGTTCCCGCCGCACTCACCTTCGAGAGCGCGGTGGCGATGGCGCCCGAGGGTCACGCCCTCGAGGACGTGGAAGACCACTGCCACGACATCACGTCCGAATCCGGGGGCCCCCACTCACATGCGTCCGATCACGATCGCGACGCCGAGAGCATCGTCACGCATGCTGCCGGTGTCCAACTCATCTACGAGGGACTGCGATTGACACGGTCGCTCGCCCACGACGAACCGTGGACGGCGACCGACGCCGACGCCAGCGACGCTGATCTGGCGATCCTCGCGGCCGATATTCTCGTCGCACGCGGCTTCTATCTGCTGGCACACACCGACGCCGCCGGGAAAGCCGTCCGCACGGTCCAGTCGTTCGGTTGCGACCAGACCCACCGCACTGAACTCACATCCGAGACTGAGTCCGGGATCGGACCCGACGACACCGATCCCGAATCGATCGACGCCAACCTCGAGCGTGACGTGCTCGAACTCGCGGTTCGCACCGGCGCCGTCGCCGTCGACGAAACGCCATCGCCCCAACTGCTCGCCATCGCCGCAGACATCGCCGACACCACCGGCACCTCGTTTCCGCCGGTCACGGAGTGTCTGACCGACCTCGAAGCGAAGGCCCGCGAGCAGTCGCTCGAGGACTCGACAACCGATCGTGCGACGTCGGCGACCGATCCCTGATCACTTTTTTGCACCACTTGAGCCGAGTTCGCTACCGATTGCGTACTGCTGTGGATCGCCGCTGCAGTGACTTTCAGTGGTTACTATAGATACTGGAGGGAGCTACGACAGACCAACGCATAGCCCGTTCGAATCGAAACCCATAAAGACAGCTCCGAACAACAAAGAAGTACGCGCCTGGGTAGCTTAGCGGTAAAGCGCGTCCTTGGTAAGGACGAGAGCCCGGGTTCAAATCCCGGCCTAGGCTTTTTCCCGTTCTTTCGGATTCTTGCTCCCCTCGAGTCATATCTTTGGTCGTCTCGGAACGATCGTTGCTCTCGTCCCAACTGAAGCGAGCGTGTCATCCGGCAGTATCCTGTCAGCTCGTCGATTCGAAGCGGACACTCGCGCACCATCGTCGTTCGATCGAAACACGGTAGCAGTCGAGGGCTGCGAGCGTAGTTCGACACCCAGCTGCGGTCGTGCCATGGTGGCAGTACTGCTCGAGTGCGCTGTGACTGCCGGCTGATCGGTTTTACACTTGTAGCACTGCGTTATCGTGGAGATCTGAATGTCGATCTGTACGCCGTATAACAACCCTGTCTCGTACGATTTTGCATCTTCACACGGTGACGGCGACAGCGTCGACTGGTGTCCACGATGTCGAAACGGGCGGTGGGAACGCCCAAAACGAGCGTTAGCGATCGGTCAACAGCCGACGGAGGATGTCACCGTAGGCGGGCCGAGTGATGAGCACCCCGATGACGACACCGAGGATAGTGATGATCGCGAACCCGCGGAGGTCGCCGAGGCTCAAGACGGCGAGCGGCGAGAGGGCGACGACGGTCGTCGCCGCGGCAGCGCCGATGACCCAGAAGGCTTTGCGGAACCTCGACTGGAAGACCCGTTCCGAGCTAACGTCGCCTTCGTCCATCACCTCGTCGGCAATGATCACGAGGTCGTCGACCCCGGTCCCGACGACGGCGATGAACCCGGCGACGTGGGAGAGATCCAGCGGCATGCGTATCAGCGCGGCGAACCCAAGCAAGACGACGACCTCTGCCAGTGCCGTGACGATCATCGGCAGGGCGACGCGCGTGTCCGTATAGCGGGCGTAGACGACGCCGCTGACGGTGAGCACCGAGAGGAGCCCGATCAGCAACGAGTACTGTTTGAACTGGTCGGCGTGGGCCGCTTCGATCGAGTAGACCTGACTCTCCTCGAAGTCGAGCGGCGCGCGCAGGCTACCAGCTTTCAGATTGACCGAGAGCGACTGGGCGTCCTGTTGATTCTGGGCTCCCATCTGGAAGATCGGGTCGTTGGCCCACTCTTGGCTTCGCATCGTCTCGGCCAGACTCGAGCCCATGCTATGTGCGGCGACGGCCTCGCCGTCGGTGACAGTTACGAGGCAGTACTGCTCGCCCTCGTGGTCGAAGTCGACGGTTCCGTTGATGGTGCCGAGACTACACCGGCCCATCCCTTCGCTCGGGTCGGTAAAGCCCTGATCGTTCATCTGCTGTTGGAACCCGGGTGCGGCTTCCTCACTGACCTGGACCGGGACCACGTAGCCCTGACTCGACTGTCCCGGCCGCGACTGTGGCTGCTGAGGTGGGTCGACGCTGGCGATGTCGTCACCTGTCAGCACCGTTTCGTTGGTCTGGTTCCCGCTTTCGGTGGGATAGTAAGCGACGACCTCGACGACACCACGCTCGGAGAGGATAGTGCGGAGTTCGTCGGAGCCCATGTTGGGCACCTCGACGACGATATAGTGGTCGCCGTTCGGCGTCGTCTGCTCGTAGACCGTCCCCCCGGAGAGCCCCGCGGCGTTGATCTTCGTCTGGATCGTTTCGATGATCTGATCGCGAGTCCGCTGGCTCACGCCGTCACGGATGTCGTCTTCGGAGACGTCCGCGCCTGCCGATTGCAGTGCTGCAGCGAACTCCGCGTCGCTGACGTCGTCGGTGAACACCTCCGCGACGACGGTCCCGTCGTCTTGGACGTGGACGCTGGCGTTGGCCGGCTCGAGGCCGAGTTGCTCTGCCCCGTCACCGCGGAGCGCTGCCTCGAGTTCGTCGATACGATCCTGATCGACCTGTCCGTTGTCGCTGACCGCGTCGGGTGCGATCCCCTCGGCAGCCATCCCTGTGACAGGAGCCCGCATCCGGGTCCCGCCCTCGAGGCCGAGGCCGAACTCGAGGTTCGTGGGGCTGTCCTGCAGACTCTCGTTTCCGCCGACGCTGTTGTCGGCGACGATGCCACCGGGCATGAACAGGGCGACAACGGCGAAGCCGACGAACGCCACTAGCAAGAGTATCCGCCAGTTGGACTTGACGGCGCTGATCGGATTCATGAGCGGACCCCCTCGAATTTGTACCAGCGAAGCAGACTCAGATTCAACATGTAGGTGTTCATCAGGTCGGCTGCGAGGCCGACGAACAGGATGATACCGATCGATGCCAGCAGGTCGATGCCGAACAGAAACGCCGCGACGCCCATCACGAGCATCGCGACCATCGACGTGACCGTCATCGTGACGCCGGTGCGCATCGCGCGGTAGGTGCTCTCATAGAAGTCACCGCTGCGGCGCAGGACGTGGTTGTTTAACAGGATGTCGGAGTCGACGGAGTAGCCGATCAACATCAACAGCCCGGCGACCGTCCCAAGCGAGAGCGGAATCCCGACGAGTCGCATGAACGCAAGCGGGATCATGAGGTCCGAAAACGCTGAGATGACGATCGCGATCGACGGAACGAACGTCCGGAAGAGGAGGAATGCGATGGCGCTCATCCCGACGAAGGCAATGACGAGTCCCATCAGGGCCGTCTGCTGGCTTCCCTGCCCGAAGCTCGCCGACGTCGACGAGATCGATTGGATGATCTCGCTGTCGCCGTTTTGGGCCAGGTTCGATTCGGCCTGTTCCCGCAAGGTCTGGGAGTCACTCGAGGCGAACTGCACGATATACTGGTTCTCGCCACCTGCCCCCGTCACCGATTCGGGCTGTTGGTCGAACGCCGCCGGGATCTCGTCGGCCGGCGTCGTCGTCTCGACGGTCAGTTCCGTCCCACCGGCGAAGTCCATCCCCAGCGGCACCGGCGTGCCGTACACGAGAAACGACCCGCTGAGGACGAGCAATGCAACCGCGAGGACCGCGAGCGGAACCGCCGCGAGTTGGCGGTTACTGTACCGGTTGTATTCGATCTCCGGTACGTCGAAATACGCCATATATCGATTCCCTTGCAGGCCCGCGAAGTAAGCCTTCTCAATTCGGACTCTCTTTACGGCCGCGTGGTATCGAATCAAATCCCGCGATTTCGAACCCTCGCGACCGCGACGCTATCGGCTCAGTCCGGCAGATACCGGACGCTCATCACGCCGTCGGCGGCCGAACATCGCACCTCTACGCGAACCGCTTCGAGTCGGGCCGCTCGCGCGATCGTTTCCTCGTCCTCCAGGACGTCCTGGGCCGCCGTCTCGAGTTCGCCTTCGGGGACACAGAACACGTGTAGTTCGCCCGTCCCGGCGCGTTCCTCCTGAATGAGGTCGCCAACGTCGCCGTCGGCTGCCAGCTCCTTTTCGTGCTGGGTCGGCTCGAGGTCGCTATCGACCAGTTCGATCGAGCGCCGGTCTGCGACGTCGATCACTTCCCACGCAACCTCGAGGGGCGGTTCCGGTGCGACGGTCGCCTCGAGAACGTCGTGGACCTCGAGGCCGGGATTTGACCCGAGGGGATGAACCTGTGCCGTCTCGACGTCGCGGACGACCGCCGACTCCGGTTCGGCGTGCGTGACGACGAAGGTACTCGTCTTTTCGCTCATGGGCGCTCGTAGGCAGTGGATGGGTTTCGGGGTTTCGGCTTGGGGTTGTGTGGGTGCTGCTCGAGTGAGAGTCGCCACCGAAATCCAAATCTGTGATAGATTGCCAGAGCGTGTCGAACTGCCAGAGAAGTATTAGTAGCCACTGAAAGTCATTGCACACCTGATCGCACGACAGCTATGTGATCAGTGTGTAAATCGTTTCAGTTGTTACTAATAGCGGATGAAATGGGGCGGGTCGAATCGAGAGATCCAAACAGTAAATCGCGGCTCGTGTGTATTCCTGGAACGGGATTTTAGCGGTGTGGGACTGCTGGAGTGAGTTGACACTCAAATATGATTGAAACTATATCTACGCTATCGGGACAGAATCGCCTCGAAATGGGATTCCGTCACTCTGACTGGGTTTCGGACGAGTCCGTGTCAAACGCAGGTGGCAATCCCCTGTGTGCAATACCGACTTGGTCTTCGATCTGGAGTTGATATAGTTTGGTAGTTTCCGATGTGCCTGCCCGTTCGAACAAGTCCGGACGCCACTGCATTTCCATCGCATCTTGGACCTGCTCTCGCTCGCTCTCAGGGACATCACTGATCGGACCAGTGAGAAGCACGCTCGTCCACATAAACGGTGTGTCAACATTATACACGAGAAATCGAGCAGCATCAGCACGGTCGCTGAGGTCTTCTTTCTTACTTTCGGGCCCTATAACATACAGAAAGTAGATTTGAGATTCTCCGTCATACCAGAAGAATAGTGGGCGAATGACGGGGACATTCTCAGTCGGGAGACCGAGCACCCCGACACTCTGACTCGATAGAAACCCGCTGATCTCGTCGTCAGCCATCCGATCCATGCCATAGTCACTGAGTTCGTCTATCGTCATCGTGTGACAAGATCACCCGAGTCCACTAAGATGTTCCTGCCGGAAGGTCTCCTGCGTCTCAGACCCCTCGCCAAAGTGTGTCTTCGTGGCGCATCGGCTTTCTACGTACGACTCTCGGTTCACCCATCGTGTACATGAGCGGTTCAAACACTGTTTTCTACGATACCGTTGGCTTAGAATCGTGCCGCTTCGGGATGGGCCCTGCCGGATTCGAACCAACGACCACTCGGTTATGAGCCGAGCGCTCTTACCAGACTGAGCTAAGGGCCCTCCAATCGGGACAAACCGTGCGCACTAATTAACGTTTGCTGTCCGGTTCGCTCGCTGCGTCTCGAGCCGCCGGCTACTCTTGATACTCCGTCAGTGTCGACTCGTCCGTCCCGGCGCGGTGGCGCGTCGCCAGCCCCGCGAGGTGGGGCGCTTCGGGGACGATCAACTCCTCACAGGCGGTTTCGCAGGCGCTTTTGCTGCCGGGTAGACAGAATACCGGCGTATCGACGGCGATCCCCGCCGTCGCACGGGAGGCCATCGCGCGGGTGCCGACTTCGTCCCACGACAGCGACCGGAACAATTCGCCAAAGCCCGGCAGCTCGCGCTCGAACAGCGAGGCGGTCGCCTCGGGCGAGACGTCGTCGACGGTGACGCCAGTGCCGCCGGTGGTACAGACCACGTCGATATCTTGGCGGGCGACCAGCCCCCGGACAGCCGTCCGGATCGCGGCGTAGTCGTCCCGAACCAGGCGTCGCTCGCGGACCTCGTGGCCCTCGGCTTCGAAACAGCCCTGAATGGTATCGCCACCCGGATCGTCGGGATCGGGGTCGGTCGCTCGAGAACTCGAGACTGTCACGATGCCTACGTAGAGTGGGTCGATGGTGTCGTGTCCGTGGTGGTCGGTCTCCCGTCGGTCGTCGCTATCGCTGGTCATATGCCCATGTCAGCACCGCACAACGTTAATCCTGCCCCAACACAGCGTGTGGCTAGTCTCCGGGAACCAGTAGAGACCACTGTCTACCGGAACGTGAAATCGGGAGAAGCGCCGAAGCCAGGACTCGAACAGGTGCGAGACAGTCGGCCTCACTTCGTTCGGCCGCGTGCGACTCGCGTACTCGAGTCTGGCCCGTTTCGCTGTTTTTCTCGCCGGGTTCGCTCGGTGCTACCGCTCCTCGCGAGTAGGTGCTCGAAAAACAGCACGCCCGGAACGCTACGCGTTCCGGTCTGCACGAAAATTTCGAGGAAATTTACGAGCGCCGAAGCCAGGACTCGAACCTGGGACAACCTCGTTAACAGCGAGGTGCTCTACCATCTGAGCTACTTCGGCTCACTCATTGGTTGCCGGCTGTATTTAATAGGACTTTCGTTTTCCCTGCAGCGGGTTCGATACCCTTTCACGCACCGCTCGAGTGTATCCTGCCATGAGCGATGAGGACGCTGACTCGACTGTCGAGCGGGTCGTCACCGCGGTACGCGACCGCGTCGATCCGGCTGCCGAGGAACGGGCACGGTTGCGCGAGGTCGCCGATCGGCTGATCGAGCGCGCCGAGACTGCGGCCACGGAGCTGTGTGCCGATGCCGACATCTTGCAGGTCGGCTCGACGGCCAGAAACACCTGGATCAGCGGCGATCGCGATATCGACATCTTCGTTCGTTTCCCGCCGGAACTCGACCGCGACACCCTAGAGGAGTACGGCCTCGAGGTCGGCCACGCGACGCTCCCCGACGGTCACGAGGAGTACGCCGAACACCCCTACGTCAAAGGCGAGGTCGAAGGGTTCGATATCGATGTCGTCCCCTGCTTTCGCCTCGAGTCGGCGACGGAAATCCGGTCGGCGGTCGACCGGACGCCCTTTCACACGCAGTATCTCGAGCAGCGACTCGACGATGACCTCGCTGGCGATGTCCGGGTCACGAAGCAACTCCTCAAGGGGATCGGCGTCTACGGTAGCGACCTCCGGACGCAGGGCTTTAGCGGCTATCTCACCGAACTGCTCGTCTGCGAGTACGGCGGCTTTCGGCCGCTGCTCGAGGCTGCCGCCGACTGGCACCCACCAGTCGAACTCGATCCCGAGGACCACGGTCGTGCGAGCTTCGACGATCCGCTGGTCGTCATCGATCCCACGGACCCCGAACGCAACGTCGCCGCCGTCTGTGCGGCCGAGAACGTCGCTCGCTTCCAGCACTACGCCCGCGAGTTCCTCGCGGCCCCGCAAATAGACTACTTCGAAGCCGACACGCCGGAGCCACTTACGAAACCAGCGCTGCGTGAGCACCTCGAGCAGCGAGCCACCACGCCCGTCGCCGTCCGGTTCGACGCACCAGATCTCGTCGAGGATCAACTCTATCCACAGCTCTACAAGTCCCTCGACGGAATCACGAACGGCCTCGACGATCGCGGGTTCGACGTGTTCCGGGCGACGACGTTCGCCGACGGGACGGCCGTCGTCTTCGCCGAACTCGCCGTCAGCGAACGGCCTGCCGTCGAGCGCCACGAGGGGCCGCCGGTCCACGTTCGTGACCACGCCACTGGCTTTTTCGACACCTACGCTGACGATCCCGAGGCTTACGGTCCATTCATCGAGGGCGACCGGTACGTCACCGAGCGCCCGCGGTCGTTTACGACGGCGCGCGAGTTTCTCGAGAGTGATCGGCTCTTTGATGTCGGCCTCGGCGCACACGTCGAGACGGCACTCGAGGACGGCTACGAGGTTCTCGTCGGCACCGAGATCGTGGCGTTGCTCGATGAGTTCGGACAAGAGTTGGCAGCGTATTTCGACCCGCGGCCCTGAGACGGCCCTGAGAGTCGTCTCGTCTCAGAGGGAGTCGAGGTCCACATCGAGGTCGTGTTCGTCGAGCACGTCCTCGAGGGTGTCTGTTGCCTTGTCGCTGATTTCGTCGTCGGGTTCGATCGGTTCGCGGCCGTCGAAGGTCTCGTGGACGAGCGCGACGCTGTCGGCAAGGACGTCCAGTCCGTAGCCCCCCTCGAGGATAAACGCCAGCGCGGCGTCCGTGTCGTCGGCGAGCGACCGCATCCGGTCGCTCATGAGCGCATAGGCCTCCGTCGAGAGCCGGATCCGCGAGATCGGGTCGTGTTGGTGGGCGTCAAAGCCCGCGCTGATGAGGAGGAGATCCGGGTCGAACGCGGTAAACGCAGCGGCGATCGGTCCGTCGACGGCGGCCAGATAGCCGTTCTCGTCGGTGCCAGCCGGCATCGGGATGTTCATGGTCGTCCCCTCACCGTCGCCCTCGCCGGTTTCGTCGATGTCGCCGGAGCCGGGATAGAGACCTTGTTCGTGGATCGAGACGAAGAACACGTCGTCCCTGTCGTAGAAGATATCGTGGGTCCCGTTACCGTGGTGGACGTCCCAGTCGAGGATCGCCACGCGGTCGACATCGTGGTCATCGTGATCGAGCGCATTCTGGGCGGCGACGGCAGCGTTGTTGACGAAGCAAAACCCCATCGCGTCGTCATAGATCGCGTGGTGGCCCGGCGGCCGACCGATCGAAAACGGCGTCTCGCGACCGGTGGCCCCCTCGAGTGCCGATTCGGCAGCCCAGCAGGCGAGCCCGGCGCTCCGGCGAGCCGCGTCCCAGGTGGCCTCAACGGCAGTCGTGTCAGGATCCCAATTGCCACCGCCTTTCTCACAGAATTCTCGAACCGATTCGAGATACTCGCGGTCGTGGACGGCCGCCATCGTCTCGAGGTCGCAGGGGTCGGCCTCGACGTACTCGACGCCGTGTTTGCGCTTCAGTCGTTCCCGGATCGCTCGTAGCCGGTCCGGCGACTCCGGGTGGCGCGAACCGGGATCGTGTGCGAGACAGTCCTCGCTGTAGCCGAACTGCATTTGCTCACTCGAACAGCGAGAAGTATGTCTCGATGTCGTCGTTGGTGATCGTCCGCCGGTCGGCGTGGCGCGCGAGGATCGCCGCCGCCCGGGCGACGTTGTCGGCGTAATCCTCGAGGATGTCGGCCAGCGCGACGCGGGCGTCCATCGAGACGCGATAGCGGTCGTCGATCTCCAACCGAGCGATGCGATCAACCGGTGCGACCGGTAACTCGAGGTCGTCTTTGTCGATGACCGCTTCGACCCCGAAATCCTGGGCCATCAGTGTTTTGCGGCCGTCCGCCGTCGCCTCCTCGGCGGCGTCGATCGCGAGCTCGCTCCCGTGTTCCTGGATCCGCGTTGCGAGTTCCTTGGACGCGTCGGCGCTCACCCGAAGCTCGCCCGCGTTCCGCCGGATGATCGTGTCCACCGGGGCGAACGGGAGTTCGACGTTCATATCATTATAGGCGAAGCTAACACCCTTAACGCTTTTCCTAGGCGTGCGATGCGGTTGCTCGGACCGTCAGAACACGTCGTTTGCGTCGAGGCGGCCGTCGCGGACGACCCCTCGGGCGGTTACCTCCTCGCCGAGGCCGACATCGGCATCGGTCGTGACGCTCATGGTCTCCTCACCATCATCGAGGACGACCGGATCGCCCGCCTGGACGACGACGCCGGTGAACTCGAGTTCCTCGCCGTCCGACGGCTCGTCCGAGCCAGCGTCGCCGGACTCGATCATCGGTGATCCGGTACCCGTGCCATCTGCTGCCGTCACCTCGTCCGTTCCGTCGCCAGCAAAGGCAGACAGTCCGGCGTTCTTCTCGCTCGAGTCGCCTGCGTTCTCGGACCCACTCGAGCCGGTCGATTCGGACTCCAAGACCGTGACCGTTGACTGCCAGCCCGCGGAGGCCTCGAGGTCGTCCTGCCAGCCGTCCTGAATCTCGACATCACCGAGTGCAACCTCGTCACCCGGCCCGACGTCGAGGTCGGCCTTCTCGCCCCACAGCGCCACGCGGATGTCGCCGGTCGCATCCTGGACGCGGATGTTCCGGACCTGTCCCTCGGAGCCGTCGTCGCGGTCGAACGTGCGTTTGGGGTCGGCCGAGCGGACGACGCCCGCGATGTCGACCGTCTGGCCGATCTCGAGGTCTTCGATCGGCGTACTCTCGGGGACGTACTCGATGTCTTCGTCGACTTCCTCGACGGCACCGCGGTTGCCGACGTGGAGTTCGAGACTGCCGTCGCGTTCCTTGACGTAGCCGTCGATCACCTCGACGGTTTCGCCAGCCTCGAGTTCCGTCGCGAGGTCTGCCTGTTCGTCCCAGAGTGTTACGCGCACGCGTCCGGTTGAATCCCCGAGGACGAGGTTCGAGACTTTCCCCTCGGAGCCGTCGTCGCGGTCGAACGTGCGTACGCTGTCGGTGTCCAGAAGCAGGCCGACGAGGGTCACGTCCGAGAGGCCAAGCGAGAGGTCCTCGATCGCGTACGTATCGGAGACCTGCACGTCGACTTCGGTGTCGTCGTCCGGTTCGACGTCGTCGACGCTGACCTCGACGCCCGAAAAGCCCTCCTTGGGGCGGCCTTTGATCCGCAGTACCTGTCCCTCCTCGAGTTCCTCGATCGCGGCTTCGGCGTGGTCGTCCCAGAAGGCCGCGCGCACCGAGCCGGTTTCGTCTGCGACTTCGACGTTGACGACCTGTCCGTCCTCGTCCTCACCGTCGCGCTCGAAGGTCCGTTTCTCGCCGATCGAGAGCACTTTGGCGACGAACTTCGCTTCTTCCATTCCGGGTTCGATATCGGCGATGCCGCCGACCTCGCTTTCGCCGACTTCGTGAGCGACGAGCATCGCCGCCGTCTCCTCGTCCGCGAGTCCCCCCATCTGCTCGACTTTCGCCTCGACGGCCTCGCGAAACTCCTCGAGAGAAACGTCGGCCTCGAGGTCCTCGTACACACCCTCGATGTCGCTCATTCTATGCTCGTTCATGAGTAGCCCGCGCATAAGCGTTATCCATTCGCTGCTTTCCCGTGTGGGGATGTTCGACGAGTACAGTACCCATACTGGCAGGATCGATCCATTCCGTCGTCGCGAGTTCGGCACGGAACAGCCACGAACTGCCGGGACTCGAGCGAGGACACATACCCCACTCTGGCCGCCCCTCAGTATATAAATTCCCGGCTGGCTACCGTGACACTCTGTCCCTCGAGACGTGTCGGCAGACAGCAGGAATCGGCAGCCAGCGGCGGCTTCGTTTCGAAAGGGCTTTAATGGTAAGCGGGTTACGTAGAGATGAGTCCTGATAGGGTAGTGGACTATCCTCTTGGCTTGCGGAGCCAGGGACCGGAGTTCAAATCTCCGTCAGGACGCTCACTTATCGCGAGTGCTTCACGTTGTTCAGCACTCGCTTTTGCGTTCGGTCCTGACGTGCCCAACGCTCACTTCGTTCGCGTTGGACTCCGTCAGGACGTTTCTCTTCAGCTCAATACCGTGCGGTATCTAGCGAGCGCTCGAGCGACGGCGTCGCAACTCACGATCGAAAAGTAGGTGAGAGGAGTAAGCCCCCTTCTGTTCATCCCGGCATTCGGCTGAGCGTCCGCGCCGTCCGCGGTGGAGCCGCGGAGTGTTCGGGCTACCACGGCGCGGACTTGCACCGGTGAGGGTTCGCCGTTCCATCGATCCTCGGCCGTCAGTGCATGGTCGGTCACGTCGAGCGTGACCTGCGGAGTTCAACCGCGAGCAACATGCGACCACGCTTCCCTCTGCGGGTTAAGCTCCCCTTCCTCTCGGTCGGGTTCGCTCGCATCATCGGTCGGGCCGAGACGTGTCGTTTCTGTTCCAGAGCCAGCGGTCTCCCGCTCCGGACTTGCGTCCGGTCACCTGCCCGAACAGGTGGGGGGACTTTCCTCGCGGGCGTTGGGCAACCCGGTGGGTTGGCCAACGTTACGAGCGTGATGCGTCCCGAAGGGACGGATCACGTTACGAGCGTGGAGCGACTCGGAGAGTCAGTCCACGAAAGGTAGTCGCACCGTTGCCGGCACGACCATCGCGGCAGCCAGGCTCTCTCTCCCAGTTTCTCTAGGGGCGGTTGCCGAATAAGTCCCCCGATTGGCGCTCCAAAAAGCGCCCACCGACGAATGGAAGCTCTTTAGGACGACTACTTCTATGGTTATCTGTATGTCCCAGGGACAGGGCGTCGACCTTTCCTACGAGGACGGTGCACGTGCGGTTGAACTCGCGCGCGAAGCCGTCGACTCTTACGTACGACACGGGCAGCGAGAACAACCGGGCAGCATGCGCGAAGCCTTCTACGAGCGAACCGGGGCGTTCGTCCGCCTCGAGTCGACCCGTGGCCGCGGCAGCCTGCGTGGCTGTGCGGGCGGCCACCGCTCGGGCGACCAGCTCGGTCACGTCATCGTCGATGCGGCGATCGAAGCCGCCAGTGGAGACTCTTGTGGCTCCGAGGTCAGCCCATCGGAACTGTCGAACCTGACGGTCTCGGTCTGTATCGTCGGCGACGTCGTGTTGACTGATGACCCGCTAGCTGACCTCGAGGTCGGTACCCACGGCGTCGCCATCGACGGCGGCGAGGGCGGCTGGCTCTATCCGACGGTCCCAGTCGAAAACGGCTGGACCGCCCGCGAATATCTCGAGCGCACCTGCCGGAAAGCGAAACTCGCGCCGGACGCGTGGCAAAACGACGACGTCGTCGTCACGCTGTTCGAAGGGCAGGTCTTCCGCGAGCGCGAGGCTGACGGCAGCATCGAACAGGTCTGAACGGAACGACGATTCTCCGAGCCGCTTGCTGTGCCGAGAGCGACGTGTTTCTCGCCAGATCTCGACTTAGTCGCTCGAGCTGGCTGCTCGATCCGGCCGCTCGAGTTTGACCTCGAGGAGCGCGTTCAGTGCCGCGAACACGTAGTGGACGGTAAACCAGAGGACGGCCAGATTGACGACGAGGATCAACGGGATCGAGAGCAGTGTCGGCCCCGGCAGGAGGATCACCGTACAGACACCACCGATCGCAAAGACGATGACGAGGCGGCTCGCAAGCTGTGTCGCGATTCGAGAGTGCGGAGCTTCGGAGGCGGCGACCATCGATGATCGGTTTTCCCGCGTCCGACAAAAAGTCAACTATCCGACCTTCGTTGACGTACTTTCGCGCTCGCGCACAGTCCAGCTCAGGCTGCTATCGGTCGGGTGACAGCGTCTATTGGTCGAATCCGACTGCCTCGGCGTCAGCTAGACATCGTTCGGTCGCCTCCGCGAGCGCAAACTCGCGGACGATCTCGCCGTCGCGGACCAGTGGCTCGAGCAGCGATTCACCCTCGGTTGGCCCATCGCGGTTGGCGAGCGTGACGTGATGGCCGCCGTCGGGTGTTCGATAGACGTTTTTGACTCCGGAGAGTTTCCCACGCTTGGAGATGGGCTCGCCCTCAAGTTCGACGATGTCCAGACTGAAGTCCACCGAGTCGGCACCGGTGATGTGGCTGCCGACGCCGAAGCCGTCGGCGACGTCGCACAGGCTGCGGATCGTCTCGGGGGTGAGCCCGCCGCTACAGAAGATGTCGACGTCCTCGTAGCCCCGCGCGTCGAGTTCCCAGCGCACCTCACGAATGATGTGCCGGAAGTCGCCGCGCCGGGAGCCCGTCGTGTCGATGCGGACGCCGTCCAGGTCGTCGCCGAGCGTCTCGGCGGCCAGCAGACTCTCGCTTTTCTCGTCCCAGAAGGTGTCGACCAGCGCGATTCGAGGGACGTCTTCGCCGACGGCCTCGTCGAAGGCCGTCCAGGCCTCGGCCTGGTTGCCCTCGCCGAAACAGAACATGAGCGCGTGAGGCATCGTCCCGCCCGCCTCGCGGCCGATGATATCGCCGGCCGCGACGTGGGAAAAGCCGTCCAGTCCGGCGAGCAACGCGGCGCGTTCGACCGTCGCCGCGATCGACGGGTGGACGTGGCGCGCGCCGAACGACAACACCAGCGACTCGGGGGTCGCCAGTCTGGCCTCGAGCGCGGCCGTCGCGAAGCCACTCGGCTGCGACAGGAAGCCGAGCAGCGAGGTCTCGAGTGCGGCGAACTCGAGGTATGGGCCCTCAATCCGGAGGACGGGCCCGCCGTCGAACAACTGGCCGTCGGGAAGCGCATCGACATCGACAGCACGGCCCTCGAACAGCGTCGCCACGTCTTTCACACCGGTGAAGACCTCGAACTCGCCGGTCGGGAACTGGTCTGCGGTCACTTCGGCGACGACGTGGGGGTTTTTCCCCGCGTGCTCGAGCGTGGCCCGCGTGCGCTCGAAGTAGGCGTCAGTCGCGTCCCCCTCGAGAATGGCCTCTGCGGGAACGGTTCCGAACGGATTTGACATATCGCCGGTTTCCCGTGGGAGGCAAAAAAGCTACCCGTCTGGCGGTGCGCTCGCATCCCTCGCTGACCCGAGACGGCCGGCCCGTCACCACGTGGCGCGTGGACCCGGTCGCTATCGGTCGCGGCCGACGGCGAGCCACGTTCCCACCCCGAACAACGAAACCGCGATCGCGCCGATCGCGGCCGTCACGCCGACGCCAGGGGCCGCTTCGGGGGCGGCTCCGGCTTCGACGTTCGACAGCGCTGCCACCGACGGGGCGCGGACGATCGTCGCTGTCGTCCCGTCTCGTTCGACGTAGTACGCGCCGGCGTAGCCGCCGTCGTCGATCACGAAGGTGTTCTCCCGGGCGGTGACGGGCTCGGCACCGTGGTTCTCGAGAAGTTCGCGATACCCCTCGAGGAACTCCCCGGTGTCCTCGGCTGATTGCCATTCCGTTCGCCAGACGTAGCCAGCCTGACCCGCTGCCTCGGCCGGATCGCTCTCGTTGTCGATCTCGTCGGTGGTGTAGATGACCAACTCGTCGCCGGCCCAGCCGTCGGTGACGGTGTGGTCGTAGTTGAAGCCCCGTCCACCACCCACGATGTCGAGATCGGTCGCGTCGAGTACCGACGGCTGGTCATGGTTCATCGCGTCGGCAGCGAACATCGCGACCATACCCGCTTCGCCGACGGTGTCGTTTGCCACCTCGCCGTCGACGGTGAGCTGTCGCCAGCCGTCGCTCGAGCGGTCGGGGACCGAGACGGCGGCCGGCTCGCGCTCGGAGCCGGAATGAATAACGGCGGTGGTGGTCGTCGGCGGTTCGTCGTAGGCCGCGTTGACTGCCGACCAGCCCTCGCCCTGCTGGCGCAGGTAGTCGACGTAGTCGGGGCCGTCGCTGTAGGGCTGGTAGATGGCGAAGTAGATGCCCCAGTTGACGTCGAACTGCCCCTGGCCGCCGTCGCGTGGCTCGAGACAGTCCCACTGGATCCCACAGCGGCTCTCGTACTCGCGTTCGACCCACTTGGCATCGCCTTCGACCAGCCCACTGGTCGCCAGGTCAGCGTCCTGAGTCGTCCCGTTGAGGTCCGAGAGATCGAATCGCTGGTCTTGCAGCGCGTGGACGAGTTCGTGGCCGAGCGTGAGCTCGTCCAGCTCCGGCTCCTCGGGGTTCTCGGAGACGATGACGATCTCGTCGGTCTCGGGGTCGTAGTAGCCCTTGACGGCACCGCCGTAGACCGTCCGGGTCGCGTTGACAGCTGTCGTGTCTCGCCCGACCGTAAACAGCGCCTCGTAGCCGACGTTCTGCTCCAGGCGCTCGGCCGTAGTGTAGTTCTCGAAGCGCTCGTCGTTAGTCTGCCGGTAGGTCTCACGGGAGACGACGTCGACGGCGACCTCCTCTTCGAAAGTCAGGTTTCGAATGCGCTCGACGCGGGCCATCGCCCGATAGACGACGGGCTCGAGGTCGTCGTCGTCGATGACTGCGTCCGATTGGTCGTCGACGGGTAACTCGTCGTCGTACCAGTAGCCTTCGACGTAGCCGACGGTGTCCTCGGTGGTTGGGTTCGCAGGGCGGTCGTCCTGCGTGGCGACTGCCGCGGTCGTGGCCGTGGTCGGCTCCAGACGCGGGGCTGGCTCGACTCGATCGGCGGTGGCCGCGGTCGTTCCGCCGGGACCCGCGGCTGCGCCGGCTGCGATCACTGGGCCGGCGAGGCCGCTCGCCACCAGCGCTCCGGCGAGGACCAGTACGAGAAGGACGATGGACGTGCGGGGGCGCGTCGATGGCATCTGGCGTGACTAGCGAGTCATTTGAATGGAAGTGCAAAAAGCACGCCGGTCACACCGCCGCTCATGTGGACACCTGTCAGTCAGTACCGATGCACCCGCGACCGTCCTGTGGGTGCACCGGGAACTCGCTACCGCAGACCGTATCATCCGTCGTCGGTCGACGTAGCCTGCCACCCTAGTAGGACGCTCAGGATCGCAGCCGCGAGGCCGACGAGGACGGCAAGCGGTCGCCGGTGTATCGACGCCTGGAGCTGGTAGCTCCGGTCACGCGCCCGGTCGTCGAACGGACCGTGTGCGCCGAAGTCGCCCGCAACCGGTTCGTGGAGGTTGTGTTCCCGATCGGAGTCGACCGGCTCGTCTGTCTGCTGGGAGTCGTAGCCGCCACGTGCGAGATAGTTGTCGAGCCGCCGCGGGATCAGGCGGTTCCCGAGGATCGCTTTCACCGTCGACCGCCCGACCCACAGTTCGTCTTTGCCGTGGTCGACGGCCCACAGGATCGCTCGAGCGGCGACTTCCGGCTGGTAGATCGGCGGCACCGGTGCGGTTTCCGTGGCAGTCGGCTCTTCGTCCACTCGAACTGCGGGGTGTTCATCGCGGGCATCTGGACCATCGATAGTTGCACGTCGCAGTCGTCGTGGATGAGCTCCGTTCGGACGGACTCGGTAAAGCCCTGGATCGCGTGTTTCGCGCCGCAGTACGCAGATTGAAGGGGGATGCCCCGGTACGCGAGCGCCGAGCCGACCTGGACGATCGTGCCCTCGTCGCGGGGGCGCATCCGCTCGAGTGCGGCCTGCGTCCCGTAGACGTAGCCCAGGTACGTGACCTCGGTGACGCGGTGGTAGTCGTCGGCAGACATCTCCGCGGCCGGCGAGAAAACCGAAACCATCGCGTTGTTCACCCAGACGTCGATCGGCCCGAAGGCCTCCTCGACAGTTGCGGCCGCATCTGCGACAGCGTCCGGATCAGCCACGTCCGTTGGGACGACCACCGCCTCGCCGCCGGCCTGTTCGACGTCCTCGCGTGCGCCCTCGAGGCTATCTTCGCCGCGTGCGAGCAAGCCAACCTTCGCGCCGCGGTCGGCGAACGCGCGAGCGGTGGCTCGTCCAACACCGGCCGATGCACCTGTGACGACGACGACTTCGGAGTCCATTGATTCTGACATGGTTAGCTACTGAGGGGGTTCAGTCGGTCGACCGTCTCGAGGGTGGCGTAGCGCTCCCAGCCGCCGTAGCGGTCGGTGATCGGCCCGCGGGGAACGCTGAGGAGGACGACGAGGACGCCGGCGACGGTGGCGTTGATCGCAGCGATCGCCGGGACTCCCGAGATCAGCCACGGCGCTACGATAACCCACCCGGCCAGCGGGACGTTCAGGAACCGGAGCGCGCGCGCGGGTTCGGCGGTCGCGATCACGGTAAAGGAGACGACCAGCGAGCCGATCAGATGGCTACTGTCGGCCATGAGTCCCGTCGTCCCGAAGAGGGTCGGTGAGAGCATGAGCCAGGCACCGAGCACCATCGCACCGAACAGCGTCCACGGGATCGAGACGCCCCAGAACGGTTCGCTGACCGGAGAATCACCGATCGGCCGCGTCCCGACTTCGTCGACGCCGGACTCGTCCTCGGGGATCGTGCCGCCCATCCAGAAGGCGGTCCAGAGGCTGTCGCCCTGTCGCATTAGCCGGAGGACGTACTGTCCCATCGCGACGACCTCGTCGACCGTCAGCGAGATCATCCACAGCATCCCGAACGCCGAGAGGAGACAGAGGGTACACCACGTCCCGACCAGAATCGGCTGGGAGATGACCAGCAGCACCTGCACGAAACCGAGCGGGATCACGACGACGCCGAAGAACGCGACCATCCACGGCATAGTGCGCCAGCGCCGCCGGTCGCCCATAAAGCCCATCAGCGCCTCGACAGCGTAGGCGACCGCGCCGAGGCCGGCGTCGGAGACGGGAAACGCCTTCGACACCTTCGACGTGAGGATCTGCTCGGTGCCAGTGCCATAGAGTGGGTCCCAGACGCTGCTGATGTACTCGAGCTGGAAGGCGGCCATGTACCACGAGGCGAAGAAGCCGAAAACGCCGAGCGCGATCAGCGGGGCGCGCTGGGCGCCCGTCGAGGGGTTGTACGACCAGCCCGGTGGGACGGCGGGTCCCTCCATCTCCGAGCGCATCACGATCAGGACCGAGAACGTGATGACCATGACGCCCACGAGGGAGTGGTTGGCGTAGGCCGCCGCCGTCGGTGCCCAGAAGGCGATCGGCGCGAACACCAGCCACAGGCCGACGAAGCCGTTGGCGTAGTTGGCGTAGCCGCTCTCCCGATAGATCGTGAGCCCGGCCAGCGCGATGAGGACGACGCCGCTGACGATCCCGTTCCACCCCATCAGCGCGCTCTCGTAGCCCAGCGTCGGCGTACTCGCGACGAGCCAGAGGCCAAGCGAGATGATGGCGTACTGCGGCCACACCTCCGTCGTCGGATGGGCGAGCATCATGTCACCCGGCCGCATCGAGCCGCCGTCGTCTCCGTCCTGGCTGTCAGTTCCGTCTCGGTTCCCATCGCCGCCGTCGGCCCGCGAGCGGCGATCGCGCGCGTCGGTCGTCACGGCGGTCGGTTCGTCTGTCGTGTCGTGTCTGTCGTCGCTCATTGTCTCTCACTCCGTGTTCGGTCGGCGGATGATCTCCGTGCTCGAGGCGACATCGTCGAGCGACTTCTCACGGCCGAGCGGTGCCGGTGGCCCGGCGCTCGAGCGGTCGGCGTCGGCCAGCGCGAGCGCGCTGTTGATGAGTCCGATGTGGCTGTACGCCTGCGGGAAGTTGCCGCGCTGTTCGCCAGCCTCGGGGTCGATCGCCTCTGCCAGCAGTCCGAGCGGGCTGGCGTACTCGAGGATCGCCTCGAAGTGCTCGGTCGCCTCCTCGGTTCGCCCTGCGAGCGCGAGCGCGGTGACGAGCCAGAACGAACTGACGACGAACGGACTGTCGGCACCTGGAAGGCCGTCGTCGCCCTCGTAGCGCCGGACGAGACCGTCGTCAGTCGCCAGCCGGTCGAGCGTCGCGTCGATCGTTCCCTGGACGCGATCGTCGTCGGGCGGGAGGAAGCCGACGACCGGAACGAGCAGGTTCGCCGAATCGAGCGTGTCCTCGTCGCCGAACGCCCGGACGAAACTGTTCGCATGGTCGCTGAACCCGCGCTCAAGGATCGCCGTCCGGACATCGTCGCGACATATCCGCCAGCGCTCGAGCGGTGCGTCGATGCCGTCGGCGGCCTCGGCGAGCTTGATTCCGCGGTCCAGCGCCGTCCAGCACATGACCTTCGAGTAGACGAACTGCTGTGGATCGTTTCGAACCTCCCAGATGCCCGCGTCGGGCTCGTCCCAGCCCCCGCAGACGTAGTCGATGAGGTCGCACATCACTGCCCAGTCGTCGGTCGTCACCGACTCGCCGTAGCGGACGGCCTCGTAGATCGCGAGGACCAGTTCGCCGTAGATGTCGAGTTGGTGCTGATCACGGGCCGCGTTGCCGACGCGAACGGGGGCGGAGCCGCGATACCCCTCGAGGTGATCGAGGACACGCTCCTCGAAATCGCTCCCGCCGTGGAGGCCGTAGACCGGCGGGACCGCGGCGGGGTCGTGCTGGCGGCAATGGTCGAGACACAGCTGGAAGTACGACCGCGCCTCCGCGAGGTGGCCCAGTTCGGCCAGCGCCCGGACGGTGAAGGCCGCGTCGCGGATCCAGTTGTACCGGTAGTCCCAGTTGCGGACGCCGCCGAGGTCTTCGGGCAGCGATGTGGTCGGAGCCGCACACACTGCGCCACTCTGCCGGTGGATGAGCAGTTTGAGGATGAGCGACGAGCGGACGGCGAGATCGTGCCATTGGCCGCCGACGGGACAGTCAGTCCCGTTGCAGTCGTGGGTCCACGCTTGCCAGTAGTCGACAGTGTCGGTGAGCGTCTTCTGGTGTGCGGCTGGCTCGAGGGGGACTGCCTCGCCATACCCAAGCACCAGCCAATGGCACTCCCCGGTCTCGAGCGTCACCGTCGCACTCGCCGCGTGACCGTCGGCCGCCGGCTCGAGCGAGAGGTCGCTCGAGAGGACGGCCCGGTCGTCGTCGCCGAGTGCAACGATGCCGTCGGCAGTCAGTTCGATATCGGGGATGTCTTGCGCGTAGTCGAACCGGGGTTCGAACTGGACCGCGAGTTCGAGCGGCCCGTCCGCACACTCGAGTCGCCGGTAGACGGCAGGCGGCGGGTCGTCCGAACGGGTCGCCTCGGAAACGGGCATGAAGTCAGTCACCGTCGCCTCCCCGCTGGCGGTTCGAAACGTCGTCTCGAGGACGTTGGTCCGGTCGCGATACTGCTGGACGGAGTCGAACGAGCCCGTCGGCTGGACGGCGAAGCGGCCGCCACGGTCGACATCGAGCAGCGCGGCGAAGACGCTCGGCGATTCAACGTGGGGGAACGGACACCAGTCGATCGAGCCGTCACGATTGATGAAGGCAACCGTGTTCCCGTCGCCGATCGCACCGTACTCCGCGAGGCGGGTGTACTGGTACTGCATTGGTACTCTCTCACAGATCAGTCTGCACGGATCGCGCGTGACGTGTCGTCGGTAGTCGGTCCAGCGCGTTCCCTATTCGGCAGTCACACGAAAGGGTGGCTCGTCGCCGGTGGCGTCGCGGCGTATGCGTTATCGCTCCCAACGCTCACAGTAAACAATGAAACCGAAGTACTGCGCTGAAGCGGGCACGAACGTTTTCATGGCTCCGCCCGTACGACCGCCTAGCTATGCGCCTCGAGCCAGACCGCACGGCAGTGGTGGTCGTCGACATGCAAAACGGGTTCTGTCACCCCGAGGGGTCGCTGTATGCGCCGGGCAGCGAGGCCGTCATTGAGCCGATCGGCGAGTTGGTCGAGCGGGCCCGCGAAGCCGGCGTGCAGGTGATCTTCACTCGCGACGTCCACCCACCGGAACAGTTCGACGATGCCCACTACTACGACGAGTTCGAGCAGTGGGGCGAACACGTCCTCGAGGACTCGTGGGAGGCCGAGATCGTCGACAAACTCCCCGTCGAGGACGACGACTACGTTGTCCAGAAACACACCTACGACGCCTTCTACAACACCGAACTCGAGGGATGGTTGAAGGCCCGCGACATCCACGATCTGGTGATCTGTGGCACCCTTGCGAACGTCTGTGTGCTCCACACGGGTGGCAGCGCGGGCGTCCGGGACTTCCGGCCCATCATGGTCGACGACTGCATCGGTGCGATCGAGGACGACCACCACGAGTACGCCTTAGAGCACGCCGCGTGGCTGTTCGGCGAGGTCGAATCGAGCGAGAACATCGCGTTCGAATAAGCGATCGGCGCGTCCCACCGTGTTTTTCGTCGCCGGCGCTCCAAGGTGCAGTATGAACGACCAACAGCTGCGGCCGCTGTACCTGCTGGGAATCGGGGCCGGTGCGTATGCGCTCTGGTATTTCGCTTCGTCTGGTGAGACGCTGTACGCCGCCGTGTTCGGCCTCGTGACGCTCGGGTTCGTGATACAGCTTCGAAAACTGACCGCTGGTTCTTGATGCTGTCAGATAGAGGTCAATACAAAGTCGGTCGCGAATTCGCGGCCGTCCCCACCGGCGGCGACCGCAGCAAAGCGGCTGACCGTCACGTCGTTCTGTCCGGCAGTATGACACTCGCGAGTCGCGTCCTCGGTCTTACTGGGGCTGGAAGATCCGGTATGCGCCCTGTCCGATGGCGACGACCTTCGTCTCCCCGTCGGGCGTCGTACTTTCGACGGTGATCTCGGTGACGCCGACGCTGCTGCCGGCCCGGATCACGTCCGCGGTCGCGACGAGGTCGTCCGTCGCCGGGCGGAGATAGTTGACGTTCAGATTGATCGTCGCGATCCGCGCCTCGAAGGGGTCGTCGATCGCCGTTCGAAGTGAGAGGCCGCCCACGGTGTCGATGAGCGTCGCCGCGACGCCGCCGTGGAGGTCTGTCTTCTCGTCAGGTGTGCCGTTCGGCCGCGTGTTCGTCAGCTTCTCGTCGTAGGGGATCGACATCGTCATCGTCCCGTCGCCGACGTTGTCGACGCTCGTATCGAGCCACGCGAGGAACTCGTGCTCCTCTTCAAGGGAATATTGGAGCAGGCTCTCGAGATCGTCGAACTCGTCGAGTGCGCCACCCAGCGGCAGATCTTCGGTCATAGCCACCCGTCTGTGAGCGATGGGCTTGACGGCTACGTTTCTCGCTGTCTCCGCTCAGACCCGGTCGCTCGAGCGAACCCGCACCTGAACCCGCTCACCGACTGCAAACGATCGGTCCGGGCAGATCAGTTTCGCGCCGAAATCGCCGTCGCGCGCACAGAACAGGGATAAGCCGGTGATCGCCTCGCCGTTTGCCGTCACCGTCACGTTGTCCCACGTGATCGTCCGGCCGTCGGCGACGCCGAGCCGGTCGCCGTTCAACGAGACGACGGTCTCGGTACCAACGTCTCGCTCGAGCAACCCACCGCCGTCGTAGTGTGGCAATCCGCCGTCTAGGACGCCACCCCCGTCGGCGCGCACGCCGACGAAACCAGCGCCGGGCTCGGGGTGTGTGGGCGCGTCGAGCACCGCGTAGGTGTCGCCGGTCGAGACGACGCGGCCGGTGCCGTCCCACGTGAGTGGCCGGATCGAGGCGCCGAGTTCGATCGGGAGCGAACCCGACGCACGATAGGGGTTCTGTTCGGGGACGCGAACCCCCACGTGAAGGTGGTTGTCGACCCAGGGCGCAAAAAAGCCCGCCCGGACGAGTCGCCCGAGCGACGCTCCCCGTTCGACCACGTCGCCGGCTTCGACCGACGGCTCGACGTGGAGGATTCTGACCGTCAGCCCCGCGAGCGGGCTCGAGTCGGCGGGCTCGAGCAGGATCAGGTGGTCGTGTTCGGGCGCGTAGGGTTTCGGCGGCGCGCGGACGGTCCGGGTCTCGCGGACGGTGCCGGCGACCGGGCTCGGTGCGGCAGTCGTCCGGCCGTCGACCAGCGTCCCGGGATAGAGATCGATCGCACAGCCGCCGTCGTGGGCGGGATACGGCGAGTTGTACAGCGAGAAGCGCTCGTATTGTGCCAGCACGGGTTCGGGGAGCGTGACGGCCATGGGATACCGAACGCTGGGCGGCGGGAGCGTTTAGACCCACCGGGTCTAATCCATGGTATGCGCGTCTTTCGCAGCCGGGCAGCGTCTATCGTAGCTGATCGCGACGTGAGTCGACGGCTGCTTTCGATCGCTGCCGACGGCGAGCCCGCCGTCCGCGTCTGGACTCCACATCGACAGATCGCCTTCGGCCGTCGGGACGCTCGCCTCGAGGGATACGAGTACGCCCGCACGGTCGCAGATGAGCGTGGGTTCCCGCCGATCGAGCGCGACGTCGGCGGTCGCGCGGTGGCCTACGACGGCGCGACGACGCTGGCGTTTGCCCGTGCCGAACCGGTTACAGACGGCAGAACCGGCACGACCGCCCGATACGAACGCACCACGGCTGCCCTCGAGCGAGCGCTGCGAACGCTCGGCCTCGAGCCGAGCCACGGCGAGCCCGCGGACTCGTTTTGTCCCGGCACGCACTCGCTTTCTGTCAATACGCGCGCGGGCGAGCGCAAGATCGTCGGTATCGCCCAGCGCGTCCGGAGCGATGCTGCCCTCGTCGCCGGTATCGTCCTCGTGGCCAACCGCGATGATCTCGTGGCCGTGCTCGAGACGGTCTATGGCGCACTCGGGGTGGCCCTTGAGCCGGCGTCGGTAGGGACCATCGCAGCCGCGGGCGGGCCGACCGATCCCGGTCCTGTTCGCGCGGCGATCGAGGACGCGCTGGTCGGCGACGCTGCGATCAGCGCGATCGAGTCGGTCTAGGATACTATTTTTTCGCTTCGTGGTGTCTCCCTCGTATATGACGAGTCGACCACGACCGGAGGGAGAGCGATGACGACGGACGGATCAGCCGATGACGAGTCGAACCTGCCCGATGCCCTGTGGGACGACCTCCTCACTGACACACGCATGCTCGCCGAGGAGCACCGCGAGGACGGCTGGGACGCCGTCGTCCTCGAGCCGACTGACATCTCACCGGTCGACAGCGAGGAGCGGGTCGGACTCGACGTGACGGTCAGCGCTGACGAGTACGACGTCGTTGCGGGGCTCATCGACGACAGGGATGTCACGATCACCGCGGCAGACGTGTACTATCGACCGCTCGCTGAAGAAGAGACTGACCAGCGAGTCGCCCTCGCAGTCGAGCGCGACGACGACAGCGAGACGGCGATTTTCGTCCCGCTTGCGTACGACATCACGGCTGTTCGCTCCGTCTTCGAAACGGCGCTGCTCGAGGAACAACTGCTGGTGCACGTGCTGGCCGATCCGGACGACAGCTGGGTCAGCTTCTCCCACGACGATCCGTCGCTGTTTCTCGAGGAGTCGGACGTTCGGGCCTGGAGCAGGGAGTGATAGTCACTCGCCGGTCCGAAACGACAGATCGAGCGCCGGCGCGGAGTGGGTGAGCGACCCCATCGAGATGACGTCGACGCCGGTCGCGGCGTAGGCGGGTACGTCCGCGAGGGTGATCCCGCCGCTGGCTTCGGCCAGCACACCCTCGTAGTCGACGAGTTCGCTGACGGCCGCCTGCGTCTGTTCTGGCGTCATGTTGTCCAGCAAGACGATGTCTGCACCCGCTTCGGCCGCTCGCGGAGCGTCGGTGACGGCCCCGACTTCGACTTCGACCTTCGTCGCGAACGACGTTCGCTCCTGAAAGCGTTCGACGGCGTCCTCGAGCCCCAGTTCGGCGACGTGGTTGTCCTTGACCATCACCATGTGCGAGAGGTCGAGCCGGTGGGTGTCGCCCCCGCCCGCGACGACGGCGCGTTTCTCGACACCGCGCAGGCCGGGCGTAGTCTTTCTGGTCGCGGCGATCGCGACATCCTCAGATTCCGTTCGTGCCCGCTCGACCGCCTCGCGAGTCTGCGTCGCGATCCCCGAGGCGTGCCCCGCGATGTTGACGGCGACGCGTTCGCCGCGCAGCACCTCACGGGCACCCCCGACAACCTGAAGCAGTTCGCCGCCGGGTTTGACTGCGGTGCCGTCCTTGAGTCGATCGGTCACCGACACGTCGAGGTACTCGAAAACGGCCGTCGCGGCCTCAAGACCGGCGACGACGCCCGACTCTTTCGCGACGAGTCGGCCGGTCGTCTCGCCGGGCACCTGATTCGTCACGTCGTGGTGGCCGACGTCCTCGCGGAGCCACTGTTCGATCTGTGTGTCGGTTATCATCTCAGTCGTCCACCGTCGGTTCGACTGGCGATTCGTCGGCGTCTGTCGCGACGTAGTGACAGCCCACCGACTCCGTATTCTCGCCGGCCGCACGCGCGATCAACAGTGCAACGACGCTCGCGTTCCGGAGTTCGTAGATGTCGCGTGCCGTCCGGGTCCGGATGTAGGCGTCGACCTCGCCTTTCAGCCGCCGGAGGACAGCACTCGCGCGGGCGATTTCGTCGGGGTCGCGCTCGAGACCCAGAGACTCGTCCATCGTCTGCTGGAGGCGCGTGAACTTCTCGGCGGCGAAGCGTGCGGGAAGCTTGGGATCGCGGTTCAGGAGTTCCGGTGCCTCGACGATTTCGGGGTCGAACCCGGTTGCGTCCTCGCCCGCGCGCAGGCCCCAGACGAGCCCCTCGAGCAGGCTCGTACTCGCCAGTCGGTTCGCACCGTGGACGCCGGTGCGAGCACACTCGCCGACGGCGTAGAGTCGATCGAGCGAGGTGCGACCGCGGCCGTCGACGTCGATGCCGCCACACAGGAAGTGCTCACTGGGGGCGACCGGAATCTCGTCGCCTTCGATCCCGCGGTCGCGACACTTCTCGGCGATGGCGGGGTAGTCGGATTCGAACTCGAGCGGGCTGACATCGAGGACGACCTCGCCGGTTGCCTCCCGTTCAGCCTCGACCGCGCGGGCGACGACATCCCGCGGTGCGAGGTCGCCTTGCGGGTGGTAGTCGTCCATGAATCGCTCACCGTTACCGTTGCGGAGGACGGCTCCCTCGCCGCGCAGCGCCTCGGAGAGGAGGAACGGGTCCTGCTCCGCGGCTTCGCCGCTCCGCTTCGAGGCGCGTTGCGCCTCGCTACCCGCGTAGGCAGTCGGATGGAACTGGATATACTCCATGTCCGTGACGTCCGCGCCCGCGAGCGCGGCCATGGCGATGCCGTCGCCGGTAGCGTCGTCGGGGTTGGTCGACCGGCTGTAGAGCGCGCCGATCCCGCCGGTCGCGAGGACAGTCGCGCCGGCGTAAATCGGTTTGCCGGTGGGTGCTTCGTCACTGACGACGCCGTGGACGCGTCCCTCGTTGGTGATCAACTCGAGCGCCGCGGTGTCTTGGCGCACCTCGATGCGCTCGTGGTCGTCGACGTGATTCAGAAACGGTCGGAGGATGTGCGTGCCCGTCGCGGCGTCGACATGAAGGATTCGGAACTCGGAGTGAGCAGCTTCTCGCGTATAGTCGAGGTCGCCGTCGGCGGTTTCGTCGAAGTCGATCTCGAGCGTGTCGATGAGGACAGCCGCGACGGCGTCGTCGGCGTCGGCGACGAGCGTGTCGACGGCGTCGGGATCGGCGGTGCCATCGCTGGCGTCGATGATGTCCTGTTTGAGGCTTTCGGGGTCCCCGCGCGTCGTCGAGATCCCGCCCTGCGCCCAGTCGGTGCTGGCATCGTCGGGTTTCGTCGCTTTCGTCAGCAAGAGCACGTCCGCGCCCTCTCGTGCGGCCGACAGAGCGGCTGCACAGCCTGCAATTCCGCTGCCGATGACGAGCACGTCGGCCGTTTCGCCGTCTGTCGTCGTCGCCGTGCTGGTGTCTGTTTCTGTCATCTTAGATCTCGAGCATCCGATCGAGCGCGACTTTCGCGAGGTCCTTTTCCTCGGGGGCGACCTCGATCACGTTGTGTTCGCGGCCTTCGGCGAGTTCCTCGAGCACCCAGGTGAGGTAGTTGGGGTCGATCTGGCGCATAGCGTTACAATCCATGCAGGCGTCGCCACAGAGCGGGACGACATCGACCTCGGGATGCCAGCGCTGGAGATGATTCGTGAGGTGAATCTCGGTGCCGATGGCCCAGGTGTCGCCGGGGTCGGCGTTCTCGATCGTCTCGCAGATCGTCGCCGTCGAGCCGGCCTTGTCAGCAGCTTCGACGACCTCGCGGCGACACTCGGGGTGGACGATGACCTTTGCGTCGGGGTTGTCCTCGCGAACCTGTTCGATGTGTTCGACCCGGAATCGCTCGTGGACCTGGCAGTAGCCGTCCCAGAGGATGATGTCGCTTTCGGCGACTTCGGCGGCGTCTTTGCCCTCCGGATCCCAGGGATCCCACTGGGCGATTTCGTCTTCCATGCCGAGTCGGTGGGCAGTGTTCTCACCGAGGTGTTTGTCGGGCAGGAACAGCACCTTGTCTCCCTTCTCGAAGGCGTACTCGAAGGCCTTGTGTGCGTTCGACGACGTGCAGACGAGCCCGCCCTGGCTCGCACAAAAGGCTTTGAGGTCCGCGTAGGAGTTCATGTACGTGATCGGGATGATGTCAGCGTCGGGCGCTGCGTCGGTAATTTCGGCCCACGCGCTGTCGACCTGGAGCGCCTCGGCCATTCCCGCCATCGGACACGATGCCTCCATGCTCGGGAGGATCACCGACTGGTCGTCGTCCGTGATGATGTCCGCGCTCTCTGCCATGAACGTCACGCCGCCGAAGATAACGTACTCCGCGTCGGCCTCGGCGGCTTGCTTCGAGAGCTGGTATGAGTCACCGATGAAGTCCGCGTGCTCGACGATCTCCCGGCGCTGGTAGTTGTGGCCCAAAATCACGACGTCATCGCCGAGCTCGGCGAGCGCCGCCTCGATTCGTTCTGTCCGCTCGTTTTCTTCGAGATCGCGGTATCGTGGCGGAAGTTGTTCGAGATTGTCGTATTTGAACAAACTGAGATCGGTTTTGAATTCCGCCGTTTCCATATTGGCCATTTCACGTCACCTATGGGTAGCTCCACATCACACGCGAGTATTGAATAACTTTTTCCTTCGAAAGTGAGGTTCGGGAGAATACCATCGGTGAATACGGCGACCGAAAGTCGATAGAACGGTATTTGGTCCTTCGGGTACCGTCCCCTCGAAGATGAGCGTCGAGAGCGGCGACGTTCGCATGGTGTACACCGGCCCGCGGGTCGACGAGGTCCGCGAGGAGTTCGACTACGTCGACTACCGTGTCCTCACGGGAACCGGTCCCGAACCTGACGGCGAGGACGGACTAGCCGACTTGCGCGCGATCGAGGCCGCCTACGAATCTGCCGAGACGGGGCGGCAGGTTTCTCTCGAGTGAGCGACGGCTGGTCGGTCGAAACGCGACCGGGACCGGCGGCTATTCAAGTCCGGCTTGCCTACAGAACCGCATGGAGGACGTTACGGACGCCGGAATCTACGCGCGGGAATCGTCGTATCTCGACCGGTACGTGCAAGTGGGGGCTGCCAGTGGACGGGTCCTCAGCGTTTCGTTTCCAGACGTGCCCGACGCCGATGCCGAGGCGGACCACCCCGTTCTCGATCAGCTCTTCGAGTACTTAGACGGCCTCGAGCCGATCACGTTCGACGATACCCAGGTCGCGATGACCATGCCCACTGACCAGCGAGCGGTCCTCGAGAGCGTTCGAGAGATCCCCTACGGCGATCAGGTCACCGTCGACACGCTCGCCCGAATGACATCGGGACTCGATCACGAGGACGACGACGACATCATCCTCGTCCGGACTGCACTCGACGAGAACCCGACACCGATCCTCATCCCGGACCATCGCGTGAGCGACGGCCCGAGCGCCGCGCCGCCGGACGTCGAACAGAAGCTCCGGTCGATCGAGGAACTCTGATCGGTTGAAGACCTCCCTTTCGAAATTCGGTCGCTGTTCTACCGCTACTGCGCCGCTCCGGACCGATTTCACTTTCACTTTCGGGCTACCTTTTAACCCTGGGCCCCGTGAACACGGTGACATGAGCCAAGCGACGCTCGGCGACGACGAGGAACTGTTCGGAGAAGCGGCCACCGAGATGCGCGCGGACGTCGAGTCCTCGCTCGCGGACGCCTGGGCGGCACTCCCCGACGCCGACGACGTCTGGGAGACCGATGCCGACAACGTGCTGGGTGCGCTCAACGGTCTCAATTCGGCGCTCGAGGTCGGCGACGCCGAAGACCACCTTCGCGATGCCAAAAAGTGGTTCACGATGGGCCAGCGTGCTGACGCCTTCGACGACGCCGACGACCTCGAAGCGGAGATCGCCGACCTCGACGAGGCAATCACAGACATTTCGGCGGCGAGCGAGCAGGTCGGCGAACTCACGTCGACGATTCCGGCGCTTCGCGGCACGCTCGAGGACGCCGGGCCCGCAGATGATGCAGCCGACGATGACGCGGGTGACGAGGACGAAGCCGAGGAGTAATCGATCTCCCTTCGGTCGAGGGTCCGAATCGTACCGGCAATCAGCCGACTCACCATCCGATCCTTACCGGTGGTCGGGCCGCGAGACGTCACGCTCGGCGACCGTCTCGAGCAGCCGAGCCAGCGAGTCGGCAGCTAACTCGAGCAGTGTCTCCCCGCGCTGGGCGTCGCCATCCGCCGGATCGCCGACGACGCCGTTTTCGGTAAACTCAGCCGAATCGTAGGCCAGATTGACGTGACTCGTCCAGTCGCCCCAGCCGTCGGCCGCGCCAGCTCGAGCCTCGTCGATTCGATCCTCCCGAACGAGGGCTGGCTCGCAGTGGCGAAGCAGTGCGGTCTCGAGCGGGCCGCCGTGGCCCATATCGTCGCTGTGCTCGCCGACGGCCTCGAACCAGGTGAACGGAACGACGTAGGCGTCGCTGCCTCGCGTCAGCCGGCCACCGACCTCCCGGAGGGCGTCGACGTTGCCGCCGTGGCCGTTGACGATGATGACGCGGTCGAAGCCGTGGTGAGCGAGGCTTTCGACGGCCTCGCCGACGTAGTCGCGGAACGTGTCTTCGGAGACCCACATCGTCCCGGGGAACTGGCGGTGTTCCGCGGCGACCCCGACCGGAATCGCCGGCGCGCGGACGACCTCGTGCTCGACTCGCTCGATCCCCGCGTCGGCGACCGCTTCCGCGGTGAGCACGTCCGTCCCGAGGGGTGCGTGCGGGCCGTGTTGTTCCGTGCTGCCGACCGGAACGACCGCGAGGTCCGTCTCGAGTTCGCCGATATCGGTCCACGTCGCCGCTGTGAGATCCATGTTCGACGTTACGTTGCTTCGGACAAAAGTCGATACGTATTCGATCACGTCGGCGGCCACGGCGAACGCAGGCCCAACCCGTTTGCGGCCCGGTTGCGTTCCGTCACGTATGTCCGACGAGAACCGCGAACGCGGCGTCGACCTCGGTGACGTACAGGAGACGCTCACGAACGTGACGTACCCGATCGGTCACGACGAGTTACTCGACGCACACGGCGACGAGGAAATCGAGATGAGCGGCAACACGACGACGCTCGAGGAACTCATCGGGCCGTTGAACGAAGACGAGTATCGGGACTACGACGAGGTCGAGGGCGCGATCATGAACATGGTCGGCGACGAGGCCATCGGTCGGAAAAACTACAGCGACCGCACGCCGCCCGCGGCGGGCGAGGACAGACAGGACGAGGGGGCACCGGATCAGGATGACCAGGGCGGACAGGAGTCGTTCTAAGACAGTGACAGCAGACCGTCTCAGTCGTCGTCGCCGACTTCCGTCTGTGCCTGGCGGCGCTGGGCGCGTTCGATGAACTCCTGGGGGAGTTCGTCGATCTCGCCGGCTTGCACACCCCAGAGATGCGAGTAGAGTCCGTCGTTTGCGAGCAACTCCTCGTGTGTCCCGCGTTCGACGATCTCACCGCCCTCGAGGACGAGAATCTGATCTGCGTCCCTGATCGTCGAGAGCCGGTGTGCGATGGCGAACGTGGTTCGATCCGCCGCGAGCTCGTCGATCGACCGCTGGATGAGCATCTCGGTCTCGGTGTCGACATCGCTGGTCGCCTCGTCTAACACGAGGATCGCGGGATCTCTGAGGATCGCACGGGCGATCGAGAGGCGCTGGCGCTGCCCGCCGGAGAGTTTGACGCCGCGTTCGCCGACTTCCGTGTCGTAACCGTCGGGCAGGTTCTCGATGAACTCGTGGGCTTCGGCCATCTTCGCGGCCTCGATCACGGCTTCACGATCGGCGTCGAAGGTGCCGTATTTGATGTTCTCTTCGACGCTGCCGTAGAAGAGGAAGGTGTCCTGGCTGACGTAGCCGATCGAGTCGCGAAGGCTCCGGAGGGTGACATCCTGGATGTTCTGGCTGTCGATCCGAATCGCTCCCTCGTCGACGTCGTACATTCGCAAGAGGAGCTTGAGGACCGTCGACTTGCCGGCACCGGTCGGCCCGACCAGCGCGAGCGTCTCCCCACCCTCGACGGTGAAGTCGATGTCCTCGAGAATCGGCTCGTCCGTTGCCGAATCCTGGGTCTCGCGGTCTGCGTAGCTAAACGCCACGTCATCGTACTCGACGCGGCCGTCGGTGACATCGAGGTCGGGTGCGTCCGGGTCTTCACCGACCCGGTTGGGTTCGTCCATCAACCCGAAGATGCGCGCGCTCGAGGCCCGCGCGCGCTGGTACATATTGATGATCTGGCCGAACTGGGCCATCGGCCAAATAAACCGTTGGGTATAGAGAATGAAGACGACGAACATCCCGGTACTGAGCTCACCCGAGAACGGCCCCGGCGGGCCCGAGATGACCCAGAGACCGCCGACGAGGAAGGTGATGACGAAGCCGATCCCTGCGAGCACGCGCAACCCGGGGAAGAACTTGATCCGCGTCCGGATCGCACCCCAGTTGGCATCGAAGTACTCCCGCGAGACGTCTTCGACGCGGTCGGATTCGTAGGATTCGGTCGTACTCGACTTGATGACCTGGATCCCGCCGAGGTTGTTCTCGAGCCGGGAGTTGACCGTCCCCACGGTCGAGCGGACCTCCGCGTACTTCGGCTGGATCGTCTTGATAAACAGATACGTGAAGCCGGCGATCAGCGGCACCGGCAGCAAGGCGACCAGCGCGAGCTGCCAGTTGATCGCCAGCAGTAACCCGCCGATACCCACCACCATCACGAGCAGCCGAAACAGGGAGTTCATCCCGTCATTGAGGAATTTCTCGAGGCGATTGACGTCGTTCGAGAGGATCGACATCATCTCGCCGGTTTGCTTGTCGGCGAAAAAGCCCATGTCAAGGCGCTGCATCTCGTCGTAGGTGTCGGTCCGAATATCGTGTTGGATGTTCTGGGCAAACGTGTTGAACCCCCAGTTTCGAGTCCAGTGGAAAATCGCCGAACAGAGAAACGCCCCCGCGACGATCCCGATCGTCAGCCAGAACTGGGCGAGCCGGCCGTCGGGGACGTACGGTGCGATGAGGCTTCCACCCACCGGGAACGCCGCCGCGTACGCGATTTCCTGGCGGATCACGGCGTCGATCGCGATCCCGAGCATCAGCGGTGGCAACAGATCCAGGACTCGAGCGGCGACGCTTGCGATCACGCCGATGACCGCAGCCCCAACGTAGTTTTTCCCGTACTCGAGGAACAGCCGCTTCATCGGGTTCTCGATCTCTGCCCGTTGTTCCTCGAATGGATCGTCCTCGTCTCCGTCGGGGCGATTCATTGCACGGGGCTCAGGGATCGCCAGCAATAAGAATTGCCGACCAACCGAACGATATCCGGCGTCGACGGCTGCGGTTCACGCTCGTTCTCGCTGGATTTACGCGTGGCCACCGGTCCCGAGGCTGGTGACGGTCGTCCGGTTTGACTCGAGGTCGATGTCGACCTCGTCGCCGACCTCGATCCCGGTCTCGTTCGTGTAACCGCGTGGCACTTCAAGCACCCATTTCCCGCGGCCGGAGTACTCGAGATCGTTGCCATCTTCGTTCGGGCCGGGCGCGCGGGCGTGGTGAATCGTCGTGATCTCGCCGTCCGCACCGATGAAGACGATGTCGATATCGAAATCCATCTCGCGCATCACGTAGGTTAGGTCTTGCTCGTATTCGTAGACGAACAACATGCCATTACCCGGCTCGAGCGAGTCGTGGTTGCTCAGCCCGGTGTAGCGTTCATCGACAGAGTCCGCAACCTCGACGTCGATAACTGCTTTCGGCTCGTCGCTATCGGCATCGTCGGCGACCCGTACCTCGCCGCTGTCGGGCCCCCACGGCGGCGAGACGAGCCCGGCCTGTACGAGGACGACACCGGCGATCGAGAGGATCGAAATGGCGAGCAGTGCCTTCCCGACGCGCCCGATTGTCATACCCGATAGCTGCACGGCCAGAGAGTAAAGGTTATTCGGACGGACCTACTCGTCTCGGATGCGGGCTCGTGGTCTAGCTGGTCATGACGCGGCCTTTACAAGGCCGAGGTCGGTGGTTCGAACCCGCCCGAGCCCACTTCCTGCTGCGAGCAACTCCGCGAGCAGCAGGTATGTGGAACGAGGGCGGTTCGAATAAGAGAAGACGCAGCGCTCGAGCGAATGCGAGAGCGACCGTCTTCGCGTCGTTCGAACCCGCCCGAGCCGATATCCAACGACGACAGCAAAACAACAGCGCTTCGGTCACCCCAGCGATCGATTCCGATGCCGTCCTCGAGCCGACTTTCAAAGGGATCGGCTGATGTAGTCAGTGCTTGAGCCGTGCAACGTTTTCTCGAATCTGACCAAGGAGGCCGTCTCCCGAACCGGGCTGGAGAGCCGAATGCAGCGTCGAGTTTTCCGGTTCGTCCTCGACGACGATCCGGAGATACGGCTCGAGTTGCTCGAAGTTGTGCGCGAGGACGACGGTGTGATTGTCTTCGTCGTGCTCGACGACACCCGCGTCGTCCAGTTTCGGGACGTGACACTGGACCGATGAGACGTAGACGCTCTTGTACTCGTTTTTTGCCACTTCGTCCGGCGGCACGTCGTGTTCCCAACCGGCGACCGTTTCGGCCAGTGTCGACAGTTCGATCGGGTCGTCCTGGCCCCGGAGCGCATAGAGGAGATACCGCCGTCGGCGGTTCGCCAGCAACTCGAGGATCGTGTCGGCATCAAGTTCGGTGGGCTCTTGACTCGAGGCGAGGGGTTCCATAACACGGTATTACCCCTCAGGGCTGAAAAGGGTGTCTTGAATATCCGATAATCCAACAGACGGACGGTAATCACACATAGAGCGCCGCGTATTGTCTCCGTTACTGGTTTTTCAGTACCATACTCAATATATTGCGTCCCGCTGCAGGCTCCTGTAAGCAGCGTGGAACGACGATCGCGATTCGAAATCCTTTTTTATATCATGGACGGAGAGAGAGGTAAGCCGCCTTAGCTCAGACTGGGAGAGCACTCGACTGAAGATCGAGCTGTCCCCGGTTCAAATCCGGGAGGCGGCATTTTCCTGCGAACGAAGCGACCAGGAATATCTTCCTTCGGTTCAAACCTGGAAGCATCATCCGCATTTTACGCGAATCTCGTTCGACACAACTGTACTCGACTGCCAGAAGCCGTCAGTGAGTGCGCCACTCGTATGAAGTTGCCGATCAGCGCTGCTGTCCGACCCATGGTTACGATTGCGATAGTCTAGCATGGGTCACAGCGGTGCGGTACAGTTCCGACAGTACGTAAACGCGGGGTCGTTTTCCACACCACACTGCCCACACCGGCGGTGCCTGTGGTCCGGCGTGCCACCAGCGGACACCGTTGGCTCTGAGTCCTCCGTCTCCGTCTCGCTGGCCTGTCGCTTTGAGTGTCGCTCGAGGCCATCCCGATAGATCCCTTTGAGAACCGGGATACTGAGCCCGATCGCAGCGAGTAAGAGACCGATGACCACCGCGGCGTAGAGCTGTTCGGGAGTGGTCACAGCGTTGCTACGGTCGCTGGCTCTTTAGTGCTATCCACTGATCACAGCGCCGAACAGTGCCGGGTCTGGCAAGACGCTCGTAACCGGCAACGACTTTCCCGTTACGTCCCGGTACTCAAACTGTGAGCCACAACTCGATCACAAACGAGAGCGAGACGTTCGAGATTGGCGAGACGACTGTCCACCGACTCGGCTTCGGTGCGATGCGACTCTGCGGCGACGACATCGGCGCGCCCGACGACGAGGCGGCTGCACGCGAGGTGGTCCGCCACGCCGTCGACTGCGGTGTCGACTTCATCGACACGGCCGACTCCTACGGCCCGGCCGTCAGCGAACGGCTGATCGGCGAGGCGATCGGCGACCGGGACGACGTGGTCGTCGCGACCAAGGCGGGCCTGCTGCGCAACGACAGCGGCGACTGGATCACGCATGGCGATCCGGACTACATTCGCAATCAGGTACTCACCTCGCTCGACCGGTTGCAAACCGACACGATCGACCTCTACCAGTTTCACCGACCCGACGACGACACGCCATTCGAGGACTCGATCGCGGCGTTCGCAGAACTCAAAGACGACGGGCTCGTCGACGAGGTCGGCGTCAGTAACGTCTCCGCCGAACTCCTCGACCGTGCGCGCGAGCAGGTCGAAATCGCGACCGTCCAGAACCGGTACAATCTAAACGACCGCGGGAGCCGGGAGGTCCTCGAGATCTGTGCCGACGACGGCATCGGCTTCATCCCGTGGGCACCGATCGACGGCGACGATCTGGCCGCACACGGCGACCTCCTTGACGACATCGCTGCAGAGTACGACGCGACACGGCGGCAGATCGCGCTGGCGTGGCTACTCGAGCGTGCCGACGTCATGCTCCCGATTCCGGGCACGTCCGATCTCGAGCATCTCGAGTCGAACGTCGCTGCCTCGCGTCTGTCGCTGTCCGATGCGGAAATCCAGCGACTGACCGACGCCGCGGAGTGACCAGCCTGCGACTAGTCGGCAGCTATCACTCGCCGACGTAGATCGTCTGCAACCGCGAACCACAGGACGGACAGCACAGTGTTTGCCATTTCATCGGATCCAGTCCGCCCATCGTCTTCGTCCGGCGCGCCTCGTCGATAGGAACTGTCGCATCACAGGATTCACATTTAAGCGGATCACTCGTCTCGGCCATCGGTTGGGATAGCGCGCCACACGTATATGGGTGATACTGTCTGGAGATGGGTGGGTTACATCGCTTCCGAGTGCCCCAGTACGGGACTCGATCCGAACGTACACGAACAAGGTCCTTCCCTCGAGAGTCCAGTGACCCCCGCTGGTGCTTGTCATGAACGGACCGGGAGGAGTCGAATCGCCTGCAGACGCCCACCTGACGAGTTCTGTGGCTCGAAGATCGGTACGCAATAGAAGGTCCGGGTGCGAGAATCGAACCGAAGGAAGACGATTGCCTCGCTTCGCTCGGCGCTGCGACTTCCAGAGTTCGATTTCGCCTTCCGGCTTTTCCGCTCCTCGTGATACTCGTCGCCGAAAAAGTCCGGGTGCGAGAATCGAACCCGCGTCTCAGCCTCCACAAGGCTGAAGGATAACCACTACCCCAACCCGGACACGCTTACATCATACCCTACACGCGGTTGGCCTGAAATACGTTACGACTCCGGGATCGGAGTGTGCGACTCCGTACCGCGCGATTTCGATCACGCTACTCGTGACCGAGACGTTTTTCGGCACACGGACGGTACCACCGGTAACGCGTGGCCATCACCGACAAGATCTACATCAAGAACCACCGCCAGCTCAGCTCCCAGCTCGAGACGAACATCCCCAAGGGAGCGTTCAAAGGGGCGACGCTCGATATGCTCTTTCAGGGGGAGGGCCTCGAGAAACTCGACGATGCAACCCGCGACCGCGTCCTCGATTTCACGCAGGACTTCCTCGACTGTGATTGTGACAACAACCCCTACTGTGGCTGCCCGGAGCGGAAGTTCATCCAGTACCTGCTCGAGTTGCGTGCCCAGGGGCTGGGGCCGGATGCGATCGTCGATGTGATGACTGACGACTACATGGTCTATGCCTACCCGGGCGACGTCCTCTCGTTTCTCGACAACGCCGTCCGCACGCTCGAGGCCGCGGAAGGGCTCGCTCGCGTCGATGGCGCGGACGAGGGTCACGACGAGATTCGGCAGGCGAAGCAGGAACTGGCGCGCTAAGTAGCACTCGAGCGCTCGAGGCTGCCGACAAGCCGCCGAAACTGCAACTGAGCGCAAGGTTGACCTGTTCGGCCGGTGACCGGTCACTATGATCGACCGGGAGGGCCGCGTCGTCTTCGGCTCGTTTCTGGCGTTCGTGCTCCTCGTTGCGTGCTCGGCCGTCATCGAGCGCCAGACTGGGATCGCGCTCCGCAAGGAGCCACTGGTGGCCTTCCTTCTGGTCGGCGGCGTTGCCATTGCCCTTCCACAGCTGTATCTTGCCTATACGGAGGGAGGGGCACGCTCGCGGACGCGACTCCGATTTGTGGCTGTTACCACTGCTGCGTTCGCGGTCGCGTTCGCTGACGACGCAGCAGGCGCGCGCTATCTGCTGCTTGCGGCGTTCGGCACCGGCGCGTTGCTCTCCCTCCTCTGTTATGAGGCCCTCTCGGGGTATCGGACCGTCAGCGACGATGTCTCGTTCGGTTTCCAAGATCGATGAGTCCCGGCTCCGACCCAGGGGAATCAGCAACTGTTAGGGTATCCGACCGTCTCGACCCACCCATGACCGATCCCGAGGAACTCGCCGCGCGGGTACGCGACGGCGACGTTCGCATTCACGAACTCGAGGACCATGCCGACTACGACACCGCAGCCGAGGCACGCCGGCTGCTCGTCGAACGCGAGACGGGAGCCGACCTCGAGGCCGTCGGCGACTACACGTTCCCTGCCGAGCAGGCGGACCCGAACATCGAGAACATGATCGGCGCGGCACAGGTGCCGATGGGCGTCGTCGGTCCCGTTCCCGTCCACGGTGGCGCGGCCGATGGCGAACACTACCTGCCGCTTGCGACGACCGAGGGCGCATTGCTGGCGTCGGTCAACCGCGGGCTGGGCGTGATCCGCGCGGCGGGTGGGGCCGACGCACGCGTCACGAAAAACGGGATGACCCGCGCGCCAGTCTTCCGGGTCGACGGCGTCGCCGAGGCCGCCGAGACCGTCGAGTGGGTCGAGGACAACCTCGAGACGCTGCGCAACGCCGCCGAGTCGACGACGAGCCACGGCGAACTGCTCGACGTCGAACCCTACGTCGTCGGCGACTCCGTCTACCTGCGCTTTGCCTACGACACGAAAGACGCGATGGGGATGAACATGGCGACGATCGCCACCGGCGAGGCCTGCGAGGTCGTCGAGGTCGAGACGCCTGCCTCACTCGTCGCGCTCTCGGGCAACCTCTGTTCGGACAAGAAACCCGCCGCCATCAACGCCGTTGAGGGCCGGGGCCGCTCCGTGACCGCGGATGTCGTGATCCCCGGCGAACTCGTCGAGGACCGCCTGCACACCACCGCCGACGCCATCGCCGAAGCCAACACCCGAAAGAACCTGATCGGCAGCGCCAAGGCGGGCAGTCTGGGATTCAACGCCCACGCCGCGAACGTCGTCGGCGCGGCCTTCCTCGCGACCGGCCAGGACGAGGCCCAGGTCGTCGAGGGCGCGAACACCATCACCACCATGAACACCCGCGAGCGCGAGGACGGCACCACCGACCTCTACGCCAGCGTCTCGCTTGCCTCGCTCGAGGTCGGCACCGTCGGCGGCGGCACGAAACTGCCGACCCAGGCCGAAGCGCTTGAGGTCCTCGGCCTGCGTGGCGGCGGCGACCCACCGGGCTCGAACGCTGACGCGCTCGCCGAGATCATCGCTGTCGGCGCGCTCGCGGGCGAACTCTCCCTGCTCGGGGCGCTGTCCTCGCGACATCTCGCGAGTGCTCACGAGGATCTGGGCCGATAGGAGCGCTCTCGATCACGGACAGTAGCGGTATAAGTCAGAACTCAGTGTTCTAGAACTATCACAGGAATCGTCATGAATCTCGGAAAGCGAGTGGTGGGGTGGCTGATCGTTATCGTGGGTCTGTTGATTCCAGGTATGGTGGCGACGATCTGCTGGGCTCCGTTTCTCGCGTCGAAGCGGCTCCGATCACTGTTCAGCCGGTTACCGCCGTTCGACTCGATGGGGCTCACGTACGTCGTCGTCGCTATTACAGCCTCACTCCCGTACGTCCTGTCTCTCGTCGGCGTGACAGTGACTGCCGGTGAGAACGCGATCTGGGGGCCGCCGATCCTCGGTGTCATCCTGCTGCTCACCATCTTCTATATCGTCGGGATTCCGCTTCTCGGCGTGTTCGGGCTTCCTCGAGCGGGGATCGACTGGGATCCGACCGGATACGGCATTTCGACGTGGGCACTTCTCACCGCCGGTGCGGTCTGGTACGCGATGATCTTCGCAGTTCCTTTCACGATTCTGGGGCTCGTCCTCTCGAGTCCCGGCGGGTGGTAGTGCGATACTCGAGGCTGCGTATCCAGCGGACAGCGACGTTCGCACATCGTCTGTCACAGTAACCGATATCGTCCGCGACTCTCGCTGACGACGCCACGCCGCGTAAGTTTCTCGAGCGCCTCCCGTACGTACTCCGCAGACACTCCGCGCTCGCCAGCGTACGCGACGATATCGTCTTCGGTCGGCTCCTCGAGGGTCTCGAGTGCTCCCTCGACGATCTCCTGCTTGCTGCCGCTACGGCTCGGCCCGCGCGGATCCCGGTCGCCCGCCGCCTCGATTTCGTCGGCGTCGAGGCCAGCCCCCTCGAGATACTCCGTCTCGTCGACGACGCCGTCGGCGACATCGGCCTCGAGTTCGGCAAAGGAATCCAGTTTAGCGAACGCCTCACCCTCTCCTTGTCGGTTTGCGAGCATCGACGCGCGAACGTCACGGGCGTGGGCGGCGTCGTCGGTCTCGACAAACTTCTTGCGCTTTTCGTAGGCCTTGCGCGCGCCACAGCGGGGACACTGGGTTGTCTCCGATCGCCCCTTGATGATCCAGAGGTTCGAACACTCGCTACAGCCGACGACGGCGTACATAGCTGGCAGTGGGCCGTCCCGACAATTCAACCTTCGGCAACCGGGGCGAAAGTGAAGATCAGCCTGCCTGTGGGGTTTTAGACGGCTGCGCCCGTCTCGAGGCGTATGGAACGCGTTTCCCTGTCCGACAGCGAGCCGTCCGAAGCCATCGACGGCGTCCATCTGGCGCTGCTGGCCGGTACCGAGTCGATGAACGTCCAGCATTTCGAGATCGAACCCGGCGCGGTCGTCGAGGGACACAGCCTCCCCACGAGCAGACCGGATTCATTTGCGAGGGCAACGTCGATATTTTCAGCCCGTCACGGAAGAACTCGAACTGGCAGGAGTAGCCCTGCCGACCGTCGTGTCCATCGGCCACCACCATCGAATACCACGAAGTTATACCATCTGGTTCATAAGACATCCGCATGGCAACCGAACAGCGGTCTGTAGAGCGTGGACGGATCGGAACGGCGCTCGAGCGACTGGGGCCGACGTGGCTCGCCGGCGCGATCGCAGCGGGCCCGGCGACGATGGGGAGTCTGCTGGTCGCGGGCGCGAGCTTTGGGTATGCCTTGCTGTGGGTCGTCGTCTGCTCGGCGGTGTTGGGAGCCGTCGGTCAGTATCTCGCCATGCGGCTGGGGCTGCTCACCGAGGCGGGGATCGTCTCGGTCGTCGAACGCCATCTGGGCTCGGGCTGGGCCTGGGCGCTCGTGGCCGACGTCGTGTTGGCCGCCGGCTTGGCGCAGGTGATCATCATGAAGACGCTAGCTGAGGTCAGCGCGACGATCGTCGCCAGTGCGGGTATCGGGGTTGCCGTCCTGGCTGATCCGCGCTTCTGGGGAATTACGTGGGCTGTGATCCTCGCGCTCGGACTCGCCGGCGGGGGCTACCGCGTCGCAGAGATCGGTGCCAAGGTGCTCGTCTCGATGGTCGTCGTCGCGTTCGTTGCAGCCGCGTTCGTCGTCCCGATCGACCCCGCTGCGGCGGCGGGGGGACTGGTCCCGGCGATTCCTGCAGGTGTCAATGGCGCGCTCGTTGCCGCGGGCATCCTTGGCGGTGCGGTCCACATCACGCTGTTGACGATGCAAAGCTACACGATGCGCGCCCGCGGCTGGACCGTCCGTGACGCCGACATCGCGGTCGTCGATATCGTGAGTTCGATGCTGGGCGCGTTCGGAGCCTTCAGCCTCGCGGTCTTTCTGGTCGCGGCGAGCGTGCTCCCGGCAGCCGGCGTCGATCCCGCAACGATCGACGGCATCAGCGCCGCCCAGACCCTCGGCCCGGTCGCCGGCGAATACGCCACCTGGGTGTTCCTCGCGGGCCTGCTCGGTGCCGCAGTCTCGACGCTCGGTGGGAACACGATCGTCCCACCGTACCTGCTCGCCGACAAACTCGGCTGGGAGCGATCGACCGACGACAGCCGGTATCGGGCCGCCGTCGCCGTCGTCGCGCTCGTCTCCGCCGTCGGTGCGTTCGTCGGCGGCGCGTTCTTCCAGTTGCTCGTGCTCACGCTGGCCTTTGGCCTTGTCGGCACCCCCTTCGCTATCGCCCTCATCCTCCTGCTGTTGAACGATCCCGACGTCGTCCCGGAGACGAACTCCAACGTAGCAAACCTCGGTGGCATCGTGCTCTTCGTCGTCGCCGCCGTCCTTGCGGGCGAGTTCGTCCGCGGGGAACTCGAGACGATCTCCGACCCGCTCTCGGCGTTCGTCGTCGCCTTTGCGGTCGCAATGGCCCTGGCACTGCTTGGCCTGGCCGGACGGTACGTTCGGGACCGCGTCAGCACTGCTTGAACCGGACGCCGTCACTGTCGGGCCGAGCGTGGCCCATCATGGCAGTGTTGCAACCACGCCGAAGAAGACGAGCAGGCCAAGCCCAGTGACGAGGGCCGCGATCCCGAGCGGAACGAGTATCCGACCGACTTTCCACATCGCAGCGACTGTGGCCGCGACTGCCTTCGTTGGTGTGTGAATGACTGGCATTACAATAGCGATGGCCACGTACGAGAACTTGAAAGTCAGTCAGACGGGTGACAGACGCCACGTCCCAACACCGCTCGAGCGTCGCAATCTTCACTCGAGAGACTTTCGCATCTCGACGTGTGAAATGCCGGCCTCCTCGAACGTCGCGCCGCGGCGCTCGTAGCCCAGAGTGCGATAGAAATCGGCTGCCTGCGTCTGTGAGTGGAGTGTCAGCGTGTCGAACCCGACTGTCTCGGCGTGCTGCTCGAGTCGCTCCATCAGTGCCCGACCGACGCCAGTGTCGCGTCGTGACGCGTGGACGGCGACGCGTTCGACCTTGCCGACGCCGTCCGCGTACTCGCGCAGTCGTGCTGCGCCGATCGGCTTGTCGCCGTCGTACGCGACGAAGTGGGTCGCCGTCTCGTCGTGTGCGTCGTACTCCAGTGTGTCGTCGACGCCTTGTTCCTCGACGAATACCTCGTGGCGGACTGCAAAGGCGTCCTCGCGTTCCCGTTCGGTGTCGGCGACGCGAACCTCGAGTTCGTCCATCGCGAGCGGCTACGCTTGCCGGCGCTGAGAGCGTTACGGGAACAGCGCGTAGAAACAAAGAAAACGGAAATCGCGGCTTCGAGAGCGGCAGAACGAGGCGCGTTCTGCCCCTTCAAAAGTTCGCGTTATGCGAGCTTTTCGATGTCATCAGACACCGTTGTGTCTGATTGCTCGAAAACTGGCTTATGCCAGTTTCTCGATGTTGTTGACGACTTCCTCAGCGAACTCGCTGGTGGCGAGCTTCTCGGCGTCCTCGAGGTTGCGCTCAAGGTCGTACGTGACCTTGCCCGAGGAGATGGTCTCCTCGACGGCGTCACGGACGAGGTCGGCGGCGTCGTCCCAGCCCATGTAGTCGAACATCATGCGACCCGAGAGGATCATGGCGGTCGGGTTGACCTTGTCCTGACCCTCGTACTTGGGTGCGGAGCCGTGGACGGGCTCGGCCAGCAGGAGACCGTCGCCGAAGTTGGAACCGGGGGCGATGCCGAGGCCACCGATCTGGGCACCACAGGCGTCGGACATGTAGTCCCCGTTCAGGTTCATCGTCGCGATGACGTCGTACTCGTCGGTGCGGGTGAGGATCTGCTGGAGCATGTTGTCGGCGATGCGGTCGTTGACGACAACTGCGTCCTCGGGCGCTTCGCCGTCGCGCTCCTCCCAGAGGGTGTCCTCGGTGATGACCTCGTCACCGTACTCCTCGTTGGCGACTTCGTAGCCCCAGTCGCGGAACTGACCCTCGGTGTACTTCATGATGTTACCCTTGTGAACGAGGGTAACGGTGTCACGGTCGTGCTCGAGCGCGTAGTCGATGGCGCGGCGGATCAGCCGCTTGGAGCCGAACTCCGTGATCGGCTTGACGCCGATGCCGACGGGACCGTCGTGGATGACGTCGTCTGCGCCCATCTCGTCTTCGACGAACTCTTTGACCTGCTGGACCTCGTCGGTACCGGCTTCCCACTCGATGCCGGCGTAGACGTCTTCCGTGTTCTCACGGAAGGAGACCATGTCCATTTCCTCGGGCGCTTTGACGGGTGACGGGACGCCGTCGAGATAGTAGGTCGGGCGGACGTTCGCGTAGAGGTCGAGCTTCTTGCGCAGCGCGACGTTCAGCGAACGGAAGCCGGCACCGACAGGCGTCGTCAGCGGGCCCTTGATCGCGACGCGGTGTTCTTTGATCGCTTCGACGGTTTCCTCGGGGAGGTTCTCGTCGTATTTCTCGCGCGCGGACTCGCCAGCGTAGAGGCGCATCCAGTTGATCTCGCGGCCAGTGGCGTCTGCGGCAGCCTCGAGCACTTTCTGTGCGGCGGGGCCGACGTCGCTTCCGACACCGTCACCGTAGATGATCGGAATGATCGGGTTGTCCGGCACCTCGAGCTCGTCTTCGGTTCCTTCCTTCAGCGTGATCTTCTCCCCGTCCTCGGGGACGTCGATCTTGTCGTAGCTCATCTCGTCTGTACGGTTCGCCGACGGGGGTAAAAGGTCTACCATTTCCGTCTCCGACTGGCAAAATCTGCCCGATCGTTACACGATGCAGAGTCCCTGAAACTGCTGAAAACGGATGTTTGAAGGGTCGAGGGTCTGGAAATAGGATGGTAAATGATGTAGAATACTATTAAACAAAGATCATAAAGGACTGCATTTTTACATTACTCACACAGATAATTTGCCGGGTAAGCGAGGTCTCCAGTAGTGCCTTCTCGATGAATGACCCCACTGTCAAATACGGAATGCTGGGTAGTCACACTGTCCGTCACTGTACGTGACGGTCTGTCGCGCCCACGCGAGGAACATACGCAATAATAACTGCCGCTTCGAGACCGCTCGAGCGACCCGCCGGGAGCGTTCGTGCTTGGTTGCGGTCTCGTGGCGACAGTCGGTGGCTCGAGTCGGTATCTGTGACGACGTGCTCGGTTCGTGGCGTCTCTCACGCCATTGCACTCGAGGCGCGCATTCGGTATAACCCGTGACGACCGTTTCATTGACCGACGGAGTATTATGCTGTATTTCTTCCGTAACGGTTGCCGTGCGGAGATGTTCGTTCACCACTTGCGCCCTGAAACGGTACCCGTGCAGCCGAGTGAATGACCGACAGCGCCTGCGGCGGCCCGCACGAACGGTGATCGCTGGCATCGACCGACGAGGAGACGGAACCTCTTTTTGTCGACCGGTCTAACCGCGGTGCATGGCCGAATCCGAGGTGGACCTCGAGTCAGAGAAGTACGAGAAACACCGCGAGGCGGGCGAGATCCTCGCGCAGGTACGCGAGGAAGCAGCCGACCGCGTCGAGGTCGGCACGAGCCAACTCGAAGTCGCCGAGTGGGCCGAAGACCGTATTCGGGAACTCGGCGGCCAGCCCGCGTTCCCCGTCAACATCTCCGTCGACGAGGAGGCAGCCCACGCGACCCCGTCGATCGACGACGAGACGACCTTCGGCGAGGAGATGGTCAACTTGGACATCGGCGTCCACGTCGACGGCTGGCTGGCCGACACCGCCATCACCGTCGACCTGTCGGGCAATCCCGAACTCGCAGAGGCCTCCGAGCAGGCGCTCGAGGCCGCGCTCGACCTCGTCGAACCGGGCGTCGACACCGGCGAGATCGGCGCGGAAATCGAGGACGTGATCGACGGCTACGGCTACAACCCTGTCGTCAACCTCACGGGCCACGGGCTGGGCCACTGGGAACAACACACCAGTCCGAACATCCCCAACCGGGCCGTCTCGCAGGGGACGACGCTCGAGGTCGGCGATGTCGTCGCGATCGAGCCGTTCGCGACCGATGGCGGCGGCAAGGTCACGGAGGGGGCAAGCGAGGAGATCTTCTCGCTCCAGCGCGAGGGGACGGTTCGCAACCGGCAGGCCCGCGATGCGCTCGAGCAGATCACCGAGGAGTTCCGGACACTGCCGTTTGCGACGCGCTGGCTCGAGACGGATCGGCCAGAGATGGCACTACGCCGGCTCAAGCGCAACGACATCGTCCACGGTTACCCTGTTCTCAAGGAAGACGACGGCTATCTCGTCAGTCAGAAAGAGCACACGCTCATCGTCACCGAAGACGGCTGCGAAGTGACGACGGAGTGAGGGACGAACCTATCGGAGACCGACATCGGTAATCGTCGCATTGAGACGGGAGGCATCGCGGAGGAAGCGACGAACACGGGAGACCAAGCAACGGGCGCTGGTAGTCGAACCGAGAGTCGGTTAGGCGTTGTTCATCCGCTGACTCGTGCGGTTGCCACACCGTTGACACTCGGACACGCGGTAGGGTTCGCGAGAGAACTGCGCGTTCTCTTTCTTGAGGCTCTCGGTTCGGATCTGAACGGACACCTCGTGAAGGGTATCTAAATCGCATTCATCGCAGTACTCAGTCATCCCGTTAACGGAATCGTCAGTCGTTGCCATTGTCATATTACCTGCCGTAGCATCAACTTAAACCCCTGCTTTATTTTGCTGTAGACAACGCAAAATCACAAGACTGCGTTACCATCGCCGAAAAACCGCCGTCGAACGTTCGAACTGTTTACGAGGAACTCGCCTTCCTTCAAGATCCAGTTGTAGTCTTCTATAACACCAATCTTGGATGTATCGAACTGATTGATCGGAGATCTAGGCTGAAACCCTTTAAGGTCGCCTCGAGAGACCAGTAGTATGGAACAGGTGTTCGCACCATGGCGTATCGAGTGGATCAGACGCGAGGACAAAAACGCGGAGATCGAGGACTGTGTCTTCTGTGAACTGCCCGAACAGGACACCGACCGGGAGAACCTGATCGTCGCGCGAAGCGACCACGCGTTCGTCATGCTGAACAACTACCCATACAATCCGGGCCACACCATGGTGATTCCCCATACACACACCGGCGAGTATGCGGCGCTTGAAGACGAGATCCTCCTCGATCATGCCCGCTTGAAACAGCGAACCTTCGATGCGCTCGAGGCTGCACTCGATCCAGACGGGTTCAATGCCGGCTTGAACCTCGGAAACGGGGCTGGTGGCTCGATCGACGACCATCTCCATACCCACGTCGTCCCACGCTGGCAGGGTGACACCAACTTCATGCCAGTCCTGAGTGACACTACGGTGATCGTCGAAGCACTCGAGGCGACCTACGATCACGTCCACGAGGCGTTCGCCACACAGGCGGGGACCACCGTTCCCCACGAGGACAGCGCGGTCATCGTCGAGTCCGACGAGGATCGATAACACGGGTCGCTTTCCGGGAAGAAACTGAAGTCCGGGGGACGGCTCGCTGACTACTGTGGAACGTTACACCGGCGTTCCGAACGCGTACATCGTCTCGTGGGCCGTGATCTCGAGGTCGACGAAGTCGCCGGGCTCGAGGCCGTACTCGCTCGCGTTCTGGACGATGATCTGGCGATAGGCGGAGTCGCGGCACTTGACGGAGTCTGCGGTCCCTCCCTCGACGACGAGACAGTCCTCGCGACGTTCGCCGACCATGTCCCCGTAGGCGTCGGCGACGAGTTCGCGTTTGACCTCACTCATCTCCTTCGAGCGTTCCTTTTTGACCGTCCCGCCCAGCCCCTTCATCTCGGCGGCGTCGGTGCCCGGGCGCTTCGAGAAGCGCGTCACGTTGATCTTCTCCGGACGGGTCTCCCGCAGCAGGGCCATCGACTGCGCGTGGTCGTGGTCGGTCTCGGTGGGGAAGCCGACGATGAAGTCCGTCGACAGCGTCCAGTAGTCGAGCGCCTCGTCGAACGTCTCGACGACCTCGAGATACTCTTCGACCTGATGCTGGCGGCGCATATCGCCGAGGACGTCGTCGCTACCGGACTGAACCGGCGCGTGCAGGAAGTCGTAGAGTTCGTCGTTCGCGGCGAAGACGTCGGCGAGTTCTTCGCGGATGCCGTGGACGCCCTTCGGGTTGGCCATCCCCACGCGGACCCGGAAGTCGCCGTCGATGGCACAGATCTCCTCGAGCAACCGGTGGAGTTTGCGTTCGCCCTCGTCCCAGCCGTAGACGCCGGTGTCCTGGCCCGTGATACGGATCTCCTTTGCGCCGGCGTGGATCAGTGCACGGGCCTTTTCGACGTTTTCCTCGATCGGCGGGGAGTCGATCTTGCCGGTCGCGTGCTTGGTGATACAGTACGAACAGTCGGACATACAGCCCCGTGCGATCGGGAGGATGCCGACGATGCCATCGAGGATCGGTTCGGCGTCGGGGGTCGTCGTCGGACACTCGCCGTTGGTGACGGCTTCGGGGACCTCGTCCCAGTGGAGGACCTGGCCGTCGATGTCGGCCTGTGCGAACTCCTCGCCCTGCGCGAGAGCCATACAGCCGGTGATGAAGAGATCGGCCGTCTCGTCGGCCAGTTCCTCGGCCCGTCGGAGCATGTTTCGCTCGGTCTTTTCGACGACGGTGCAGGTGTTGAGGATCGCGACATCGGCCTCGTCCGGTCCGTCGACCCGGTAGTGGCCCGCATCGCGGAGCCGTCGCTCAATCTCGCGACTCTCCCCGCGATTCGACGTACACCCATACGTTTCGATGTGATACCGGGCCATCCGTTTCGTCCCATCGTCGGGTTCGAGAAGGCAAAAGCCCGACGGATCGGGGTCGCTTGTGGTTGCCCGATTCGTCAGTTACTCGTCGAAGCCTCGAGACACGCGTCGGCTCGAGGAACCGCTCCGATAGACTACATAGAGGAGCAAGACTGCGATAAGGAAGTCGAAGCCGTGCTCCATGAGGTGATGGACCGTCATCGGGGTGAGACCGAGGACGGTTCCCAGCCCAATCACCGAACGGACGACGAGGATTCCCAGCACAACCGTGATCAGGACGTAGCGGGCCGACCGACGCTGTGTGTATGCGACGAGACCGATGACGAACAGTGCCGTCGTTCCGATGACGGCGAGGATGATGACGGCGACGAGGATAGGCGCGAGTTGCGGATCGAGCCACTCGTCGACAAACGACAGCGCGAGCACCATGTGATCGACATCCGTACTGGGAGGGGCAGCAACCTATTCCCTTTGGTCCGTTCGTGAAAAGCTCGTGAGGAAGTATCGGACCGATTTTTCGACCACTTGAAAGACGGCTCATTTGACAGTTCCAGGCGTGTAACGCCGTAAGCAAGCGGTTCTCGTCAAGTGAGAACGCGGTGAACCCGTTATATGCCCCCCGGCACTAGGCGACGACACGACCCACGAGGGGGAGACAGCGATATGACCGACACGCGAGATAAGATCCACGCCCACGTTCAGGCCAACGCCGGCGTTCACTTCAACGAACTCGTCAGAGAGTCGGCGTTCGCGCCGGGACAGGTCCAGTATCATATCCGTCGACTGCTCGAGGACGACCGGCTCGTCCGGGAGGAGTGGTACGGCCGGACACATTACTACCCGCCGGAGTACGACGCGTGGGAGCGGAGTGCGCTGGCACTGTTCCGCCGCGAAACCGCCCGCGAGATCGTCACGCATCTAATCGAACACGAGCCGGCCGCACCCGACGATATCGCCGACGAGCTTGGAATCGCCCGGAGCACGCTCGAGTACCACCTCGACCGACTGGTCGAGCACGAGATCGTCGACAAGCGCTACGACGAGCACAATCGCGTCGTCCTCGAGCTCGCAAACCCCGACGCGACCGGCCAGTTGTTGTCGACGGTGACGCCGACGGTTCCCGACCGGTTTGTCGACCGGTTCACGCGACTCGTCGACGAGTTGCTCGCAGGGTCCGAGTCACACTCCTGACGGCTCACCCCGTCACTGCACTCCCTGAGCCTCCTCGAGTTCGTCGTAGTTGTTGTTGACCACGTTCAGCGTCGCGATCAGCGCTCCGAGGACGACAGGGCCGTAGAACAGCCCCATGACGCCGAACGCGTAAACGCCGCCGAGGACGCCGAGGATGATCACGGCGGGATTGAGATCGGCGTAGCGATCGACGAGGAGGGGCCGGAGGTAGTCATCGGAGAGGCCGACAATGATCGTACTGTAGCCGAGAAGTCCAACCGCAAGCACCGGTTCGTTCGTCAGGAACAGAAAGCCCACGGCCGGCCCCCACACGAGAAACGAGCCGATCAGCGGGATCAACGAGAGGACGATCATGACGACCGTCCAGAACGCGGCGTTTGGAACCCCTGTCGCGACCAGCCCGAGCCCGGCGAGGGTTCCTTGGATGATTGCGATCAGGACGTGGCCAACGAGGACCGCCCACATCACCGCGTCCAGTTCCCGATAGAACTCGTCCTGAACATCGTTCGGCAGCGGCGTCAATTCCCTGATCCAGACCAACAGTGCGTCCCCGTCTTTGAGCAGGTAATAGAGCAGAAAAATCGCAACCCCCAGCCCGACGGCGGTATGGGTCAGTGCGCTAAACCACGCCGTCGACTGCTCGAGGACCGTGCTGCCGATTCCCTGTGCGGAATCAGCGAGTGTGGCTGTCAGATCGACGCTCATGCCGGTCTGTTCCTCGATGTATCGCTCGAGGTCAGTGGTTCCAATCGATCCCGTCTCAGTGTTTTCGACGAGTCGTCGGGCGTCGCTTGCGACCAGTGCGATGACGATGACCAGCGGCACGACGACACCCGCAACCGTCGCGGCGACGAGGACGAAAGCAGCGATCGACGGTGAAATCCCGCCCCGTCTCTCGAGTCCCGTCTGGACCGGAGAGAGGATGTATGCCACGAGAATGGCGCCGAGAACGTACTGGGAAAACGGGAGTACGAGCAGCAACGAGAGATACGCAAAGAGGGCAACGACAACCAGTAGAAAGCCCTTGCTGAGGTTCACGGGCGTTATTTACAGGGATACAGGGATAAAACTACGGCCCGAACGTATCGCCAGTCAGGACTGTCGTCACGAACCGTCACACGGCTTCAAGGGCCTGGTTCGTGAAGCTAGATCCGAATGTCGACGCAGCTCGATCCACTCTCGCTCTCGGCTGATCTCCTCTATACTGTCAAGACCGAGGGCGATGCGGACCCGTTGCGGGAACGCCTCGCGACGCTCGAGCGGTCGCACTTGGATCGAGCGCTGTCCGGTCGCAAGGGAAAGCTCGCGTTTTGGCTCAACTGTTATAACGCGTACGCCCAGCTTTTGCTCGAAGAGGAGGCCGACGACGACCTGTTCGAGGGCGGACTGCTCGACGAGTGGAAGTTCTTCGCGCGCGATCAGATCCCGATCAGTGGGGTCTGGCTGAGTCTCAACGACATCGAGCACGGACTGCTCCGGAGTTCGAAACTGCCGTGGGGGATGGGATATCTGCCACGCCTGTTTCCCTCGTCGTTCGAGCGGCAGTTCCGCCTCGAGTCATGTGATCCGCGGATCCACTTCGCGGTGAGTCACGGTGCCGATCACTGTCCGCCGATCGCGGTCTACTCACCTCGCGATGTCGACGAGGAACTGGACATCGCCATCGAGTGGTTCTTGGAGGAAAACGTCTCCTACGATCACGACGCTGCCAAAGCGACGATTCCACGCCTGTTCCGACAGTATCGAGGCGACTTCGGCGGAACGAGCGGGATCGTCGCGTTCCTCCGGGAGTACAACGCCGTCCCAGCAGACGCCACCCCATCGCTCGAGTACGAGCGTATCGATTGGTCTGCCGACCTCGACGTCGACCTCGACGGGAACGACGTTCGGCGGTAGCCCGCCAACCGTCTCAGTCGCGCCGTTGAATAGTCGCCGTCGGCGCATTGCGCATGACGCCACGAGCGGCGCGTTCGGCGTTGAACCGCGAGGCGTATCCCTCGCCGCTGTCGGCGATAATGTTGCCGTTCCAGTGGACGAGCCGCCAGCGCCACTCGCCCGCCGTATCCTCGTAGACCTCGAAGCGGCTGGTTCGCTCGGTGCCGTTCGTCGGTTCGGTGTCCGTCGCGTCGCCCTCGTCACGATCGGTGATCCGAACACTCGAGCCGTCGGGGTCATCCCACTCGAGTTCGAGGGCCAGTTCGGCGACCGGGTGGTCGGTAGTCGGATCGCTCGTTGCTTCGAGTCTAGCGACGACGCGGTCCGGAATCGTGATGCTGACCGTCTGGCCGTCGTCAGAGAAGGTAACCGGTCGTCCCGACTCGACAGCGGCCGTCAACTCGCGGAAGAGTTCGGCGACGTCCGTGCGGTCGTCTGCACGCTCGAGGGAGAAGGTATCTGCTGTGTCTGATTCGTCCGATCGATCGGCATCGTCCGGTGTGTCGGTCATAGCGGGGCTTCGTGGCGCTGTGAGTTAGTGGTTGGTTCTTGCCGCCGGTGTGTCCCGATCGTCTCTTCTGCCGGTGTGTTTTTGTCGCCGCGCTGTCTTCGCTCGCTCGTGACTGCCCGCGACTGGACCGCCGATCGAGAGTCCGTATTCGACCGCGACGCGTTCATGTGTCGCCACTGCGAGACCGTCGGCGACGACGCAATGGCGCTTCGACTCTCTCCCGTCGGTGACGTGCCGCGCGAGGGGACCGTTCACGAAAGCGCCCTCGTCACCGTCTGTGAGGACTGTGTCGATACGCTCGAGGCATCCCCAGTGGCGGCCTCCATCGAGTCCAACACATTTCACCGCGTCCGCGAGACGACCCGGCTGCAGGGAGCGACGATTTCGGACGTCGCTCCCTTCGCGTCGCTGTCGACATCGCTGCCCGCGACCCTCGAGTCCGCCCGCGACGACGGGACCGAGGTCGACAGCGACGACGCGGTGTCGAACTACCGCCGCACCCGGCGCGACATCCTGCTTGCGATCGCGATCGTCGACGCTCACCTCGAGGAGCTCGCTGCCCTCGAATCGGCCGTCGACCCCGACATTCGGCCATCGCTCGAAGCGTTCACCGAGACGGCAACAGCCCTCCAGTCAGGGCTCGTCGAGGCTGTCGAGCTGAGCGAGACGGTCGTGTCGGCGCTCGAGCGCTGCCACGGCTGTTTCGACTCGCTCGAGGGGAAGACGTGTTCGACCTGTGGGCTCGAGGCCCGTGAGACGGCCGACTGGAACCATACCGGTGGATCGATCGCGTTCGATCAACGCTTCGGCACGATCAACGAGACGCTGCAGGACACTTCCGAGACGACCGACACGCTGACCGATCGGACGACGGCACTTGCAACGCAGTTCATGACGTAGCTGTGATCACACGGGTGATGGCGGAGATTTATACTCACACCGGCGAAACACCCGGACGATGACTGAATATTCCGAGCGCAGCCACGTCGGGAGGTGGATCGATGGGTAGTCTCCTCGAGACGATCGTGGTCCCGATCGCGAGCGAGGACGACGCCGACGAGACGTGTCAGGCGATTCTCGACGCGATCGACGACGAGCACCCGACGATCCACGCCGTCCACGTGATCGAGAAGGCCGGTGGCGCACCCGACAAAGCAGGCGTCGAACAGCGCGAAGAACGCGCTGCGCGCATCTTCGACCGCGTCGACACACGACTGGCCGACGAGTCGGTGACCCTCGAGACGGAGATCCTGTACGGCACCGACGTCGCGGCAACGGTTTTAGACCGCGCTCGAGACCTCGACGCGACGGCGATCGTCTTTACACCGCGTGGCGCAAACCGGTGGCTGAAGCTGCTCTCCGGCGATGTCGAACGAAAACTCCTCTCGCAGGCCGACCGACCGCTCGTGGTGCTGCCGCGATCCGACCAGGAGTCGTAACGAGACGAGCCGTCGCCAGTTACAGGGTGGTCGCTGCCTCGAGCGTGATGTCGATCGCGCGGCCGACGTTGTTCTTGGCCTTGTCGGGGAGTTCGTCGTCATCGGTGTCGGTCCCCTTCTGCGTGCCTTCGACGAGGTTGCCGTCGACGGTACAGATCGCGCCGGCGCGCAGGCCTTTGCGGCGAGCAAGCGAGAAGACGGCGGCGGCTTCCATCTCGACGCAGAGGAGGCCAGCGTCCTCCCAGTCAGCGACGGCCTCGTCGGTTTCGGCGTAGAAGGCGTCGTCGGAGGCGATCGGGCCGACGTGGACGTCCTCGTCGTTCGCTTCGGCGGCGTCGACCAGCGCCGACAGCGCGTCGTAGTCCGGTACGGCGGGGTACTCGACGGCCTCGTAACGCTTTGTGGTCCCCTCGTTTTTCGCCGCGCCGGTCGCGACGATCATATCGCCGATCTCGATGTCAGACTGGAGTGCCCCCGTGGTGCCGACCCGGAGGAACGTCTCGACACCGACGTTGGCCAGCTCTTCGATGGCAATCGCGGCCGAGGGACAGCCGATCCCCGTCGAGCAGATCGTCAGCTCTCGTCCCTCGTAGGTGGCGTTGACGACCTTGTACTCGCGGTTTTCGGCGATCGTCTCGGCCTCGTCGCAGTGGTCTGCGATGCGGTCGACCCGCCCGGGATCGCCCGGGATGAGCGCGATGTCCGTCAACTCTCCGTCGTCGACCAGCAGATGGGGCTGCGTCATACCGGTGGCTTCCGTCGGTACTGAGAAAAAAGGTTCGTCGTCTCGGTTCTCGATATCTTCCCGGACTCCCTCGCCGACGTGTGCTGAAGTTGCTTACGTAGTCGGGCACACATCAATACGGTCGGGCCGAATTGTGACGAGGGCGTCGTCGACTTCGAACTCGATCGTTCCAGTCGGTCGTCTGTCACCGTGATTCGTATCGTCGAAGAGGCTATCGAGTGCGTCTGGGTCGATGTAGTCGTATAGCCGCGTACTGGTCGCAGTGATATCGTCATCGAAATACTGGGCCAGTGCCATGGCAGCGGCAATACTGGGCGATTCGTCCACGTCTCGTTCGTACTGGATGTGCCGTCTGAGGCCACATCCGTTGGACTCGGTTACCCTTCCTTTCGTCATGTCTCTCAGTCACGATATCGTGACCGTCTCATTCGAGTGGCCAACGCCACTTGGTATATAATTACCGTCAGACGACATCCGGTGAAGATCGCCCGACTGTGACGGCGTTCGACGATAGCACGAGTAATAAAAATCTAACTGTTTCGCTCACTGTGTGAGCACGTCTTCGACGGCCTCGGCCATCGGCGCACTCCGCGCGCCGTCACGACTCGCAGTCAGCGACCCGCAGGCGTTCCCGTACGCGAGTGCGCGATCGACCGCGCCGTCCTCGAGCCAGGTCGAAAGAAAGCCCGCAGCGAAGGCATCGCCTGCACCGGCGGTATCGACCGGCTCGACGTCGAACCCCGAATGCGCGAGCGAGCCGTCTGGAGTGTACGCTTCCGCGCCGTCGGCACCACAGGTGACGACGATGATCCGGTCGTCGACCATCGCCGCTGTCGACTCGTCTGCGAGTAGCGCCGTCGCTTCTCGATCGGTTACGAAGACGATGTCGGCAAGCGCGAGCGCGTCGCCGTAGTCCCGGTCGGCGAGTCGGCGGCCGGGATCGAAGCTGACCGAAATCCCAGCCTCGCTGGCGATGCGTGCGATCGCCGCGGCGGTGTCGGGCCGCTGGCCGGTCAGATGCACGTGGTCGGCCGCCTGGATCCGGGCCGGCTCGAGGTCGTCGGGCGTGACAGCCTCGTTGACCCCGTCGTTGCCGAGGATCGCCACCTCGCCGTCCTCGTCGACCAGCAGGTACTTGACGGCCGTGTCGGCGTCTTCGATCACGCGAACGCCCGAGACGGAGACGCCCGCGGCCTCGAGTTTGCGGCGGGCGAGCAGGCCGTTGTCGTCGTCACCGACGCTGCCGATCAGCTCGGTCTCGATACCCAATCCAGCGAGTGCGGCGGCGACGTTGGCAGCGCTGCCACCGCCGGACTGGCGCTGTGAGCGGATCGTGGCCTCGCCGTCGGGTTCGGGGAGTCTGTCGACCCGAAGGGTTACGTCCCAGTTGACGTGTCCGGCCACGAGAACCGATACCGAAGCCATTCGATGATAGAAGGTGCACGAGAGCCGCCGATAAAAACCTAGTGGCGGTGACCGTCATTCTGCCGGAACGGACCGCCACCCGGGTCGTGTCATACGATCTGCTGTCACCGGTTCCCGGCGCACCCTCAGCCCATCATGTGAGTGCGCCGGAACTGACTGACAGGAGTCCGCATCAGCCTACCATGAATAGCAGCGTATTGTGAACGGCCGGGCCGAGGCCAACCGCGGCGACCAGCGCGAGAATCGTCCGCGCCTGGTGGGGCCGTTCCGCAACGTACTCCCGGAACAGCCCGAGGATGACCATCGCGAGGCCGACTTTGACGAGGACGAACAGCCATCCGGCACCGATAACGTCGGCGGTCGGGAGCGATTCCCCGACTTCCAAGATCAGCAACGAGAGGGGAACGTTCTCACTGGCCCCGAGGACGTCGTAGCCGACCGCGGTCGAAACGCCGTCTAACGTGTGCCCGAAGACGACAAGTGCCCCGGTCATGCCCGTCGTCGCCGCGACGTCGGTAAACCAGAGGCCCAGTACGAGCCACGCGATGGCGGTGACGATGCCGGCGATGACGACGGAAACGACGGGCCAGAACGGCGCGAAGGTCCCCAACTCGATACTCTGGAAGATCGCGACCATCGCGAAGACGGCGAAAAACGCCGTGCCGGCGATCCCGACGAACCGCGCGATCGTCGGCTGGAGGCCACCGACGTGGAGAAAGATCGCGATGATCCAGACGAGTCCCGCGATGATCGCGGTCACCGCATAGACCATCGGCGCACTGAACAGGGGTTCGATGGTCGACGGAAACGCGTCCAGCTTGTAGAGGACGTGGAGGCTCGAGCCGAACATCATCCAGGGCGCAAACGCGATCACCGTCCGGTCGGTCACCGGCGGCTCGAGCGCCCACAGCAGCGCGATGACGCCCCCCAGTATCGCGACGACTGGGACCAGCAGGTACCATGGTGGGACGACGAACCCCTCGGGAACTACCATAGCGAGGTGTTGCTCACACCAGTAACTAACACTTTCCGATTGCCGAATATCCACGAAAGGAACAGTTCTCGTCGCCACTGCCCGCCGCGGTACACCCGATTGCAGGTCGCCGTGAGGCTGCTCTCGGAGAGGGGGACTGACAGCTTCGTACGGACTCATGGCAGTCGGTGCCGGTGGGCCCGCGACCGTCCTGTGGTCGGGCCGGTAAACTCGTGACAGCAACTCGTCTCAATTCTCCCACGGATCGTCCGTCGGTTCGCCGAACAGCTCCCGCATGAGCGTCACGATGCTTTCGGGTGGAAACTGGCCGCGTTCGGTCACGATCGCGTCGACGTATCGCGGCGGTGTGACGTCGAAGGCGGGATTCTTGACGGTTAGCCCGCTGTCGGTCACTGGGGTCTGGTCGCCGTCCTCGGTTGCCTCCGTCTCTGCAACTTCGCCCGTCGCGTCGCTGATGATCGCCGCTCGCTCCTCGTCGGACAGCAGTTCGCGCTCCGAGCGCATCTCGATCTCGACGGTGTGACCCGTCATCGTATCCGGATGCAACTTGATCGTCTGGGCCGCGACCATCACCGGCACGCCCCGTTCGCGGGCGTTGACCGCTAGCCCACTCGTCCCGATCTTGTTGATCACGCTGCCGTCGGCTGCAATGCTGTCGGCACCGACGAGGACGTGATCCGCTCGGTCGAGATACCGTCGGGCTGCGTTGTCCGCGATCAGCGTCACCGGGACGTCCCACTCGCGCAACTGTCGTGCCGTGATGTGGCCCTGCTTGCGCGGCCGGGTCTCCTTGACGATCGCCTCGAGGGCTTTGCCCGCCTCGAGTGCGGCCTCGAGACACGCGAGTGCATCCGTCGAGTGACAGTGTGTCATCACGGTGTCGCCGTCCTGCAGCCGGTGTGCGCCGATCTCGCCGAGGCGATCCTGTGCCTGATCGAGGTCGCGTCGGAAGCGCGTGGCCCGGGTGATCGTCGATGATCGAAGGGCGTCGACGGTGTCACCTTCCATCCCACGAAGGACATAGCGGAGGGCGTTCGGGAGACTGACCGCGGTCGGCCGCGTTTCGTACAGCGTCTTTGCGGCGGCTCGAAGCTCCCCTTTGAACGCTGCTGGACTGTCGGCCGTCGAGCGCTCGGCCTGTGTCTCGAGGGCTCCGGCGGCCGCGTCGGCGATCGCCGCGGCACCGCGGATCCGCATCGCGGTGATGTCCTCGGCGGTGGATTCGACGGCCGGTACGACGCCGGGTTCGGCACCTTCCATGCGGGATGGTTGCACACCGGTCGTCAAAAGTGACCGGGCGGGTTTTTGCCCGTCCGGCGAGTCCACTCCCGTATGGATCGCAGCGACCTCGCGCCCCTGATCGACCACACGGTCCTCGGCCCCGAGACGACGCCCGACGACGTGCGGACGATCCTCGACGAGGCAAGTCAATATGGGATGAACGCCTGTATTCCGCCATATGCCGTCGATTTGGCCGCCGAGTACGCCCCTGACGTGACGCTTGCGACGGTCGTCGGTTTCCCCCACGGCCACCACGCCCCCGACGTGAAACGGGAAGAAGGCGTGACTGCGTGGCGAGCCGGTGCCGACGAACTCGATGTCGTTCTCAACGTCGGCCGGCTGAAAGCCGGCGAGGATGACGCGGTCAGCGACGAACTCGCGGAACTGGTCGCCGCCGTGCCGATCCCCGTGAAGGTCATCATCGAAACCGCGCTCCTGTCCGACGCGGAGAAGCGCCGCGCCTGCGAGGCCGCCGAGGCTGCTGACGCGGCGATGGTCAAGACCTCGACCGGCTTCGCCGACGGCGGTGCGACGGTCGACGACGTCGCCCTCATGAGCGAGTACCTCCCCGTCAAGGCAAGCGGCGGCATCGGCAGCTACGACGAGGCCGTCGCGATGCTCGAGGCGGGTGCCGACCGCATCGGGGCCTCGAGCGGCGTGGCGATTCTCGAGGGCGCGTCGATGGACAGCTAGCCAAACAATTTTGGTCGTGCCCGAATCAACGGAGAGCTATGCGCGAGGGCGTTCGAGCGTGGCTGTGGGCGCTCGTGAAACGGCTGCGCCGTCTCGAGCGGCGCGAACTCGACGCCTTTCACCGCTGGATCGAGCGCACGGGGAATCTCTTGCACCTCTCGGTGCTCGTGTTCGTCCCGCTGTTGATCGCAGCGGTGACGTGGCTGGCGAACGTGACTGCAGCCGTCTCGTTCCTGTTGTTTCCGCCGTTAGCGTCAGGGACGTACACGCTCTTTGCCGATCCCGAGGGGACGTACGCCACGCCATCGACGTTTATCGGCGGAATGACCGCCGGTGCGCTCTGTGGCTGGCTTGCACTCGCACTGGTAGCGACCGCTGGGTTGGACGGTGGAACCGTCAGCGCATCGGGTGCTGCGTTGAGCGTGCTCTTTACCGGTGTCTGCACGTGGGCGCTCGATCTCGAGGAACCGGCGGCGTTCTCGACGGCACTGCTCGTCCTCCTGACCGGTAACGCGCAGTTGGCGTACGTCCTTGGGGTCGTCGTCTCGAGTACGTTCGTCGCGGTCGCGTTCGTCGTCTGGCGGCGACACTTCTACCAGCAGCGCGCTCGCTATCTCTACGGGACGACGAGCGGTGACGATCACGTGCTCGTCCCAATGGGTGACGCCGACGAGACCGTCGCCCGCTTTGCCGCGGCGATCGCCGGTGCCCACGACGCCGGCAAGGTGGTGCTTTTCGACGTCGTCAACGAAACCGACGCCGAGCAGCGTGACGACGACGCTGCCGACAACAGCCACGGCGAGTCGACGTCCGTCGAACGCGCAGCCGGCGATGTGGCCCGCCAGCTCGAGTCGCTCGCGGCCGATTTCGAGACCGCCTACGACGTCTCGTGTGAGGCAGTCGTCGCGGCCGCACCCAACCAGTCTGCGAGTCTCGTCCTCCGGACGGCCCGCCAGCAGAACTGTGATCTCGTCGTCGCACCGTATGCCGAACACGAAAGCGGCGGCCTCTCGTCGTTTCTCAAGGGACTGTTCGACAGCGAGATCGACGTCATTGCCTTCCGGTCGAACGGCACCCGACGGCGACGCTGGCGAAGTAGCTTGGTCGCGGTTCGGGGTGCCGGCGACACCGCTCGCGCGATGGTCGACTTCGCGATCCGCGTCACCGAACCCGGACGACCAGTCACCGTTAGTACCTGTATCGACGACGAGTCGCGTCGCCGACCGGCCGAGAACACACTCGCCGACCTCGTCGACGCGTTCTCGGGCCGATTCGAGACCCACGTCGCGACCGCGCCGGTCGAGACCTACCTCACTCGCGTCGCACCCCGGTACGATGTCTGCTTCGTCGGCTCGAGCACCGACCGCTCGGCCGCCTCGCGGTTCATCTCGCCGCCGACGTTTCGCAAGCTCAGCGACCTCGAGGCCGACGTAGCGATCGTCCACCGGGGACGGCATCGCTGATACTGCCGGTTTACCTGCCGATCGACCGCTTGTGCTGTGGGCGCGACGCCGTCGCGTCCGGGGCAAAAGCTCGAGCCGACTTCTGGAACGACTCGTAGTGACAGAAATGATGGGCGTTCTGTGTCACAGCTGTCTGATCGACAGTCATTGCTGTGACCCCTCGTACCGAGTGAGTGAGTGAGTGTCGTGATGCTGCTCTCTCTGGACACTCCCTCCCCCCTCGTACCGAGTGAGGACTGCTCAAAACAGAACCGTGCCTTTCCGTGGAACGACCATCTGAGTCCTACAGAACGGTTCCGTACCCGCGAAGAGCATGCGAACCTATTAATTAATCCTTATGCCTTTCGATATTACTATCAGTTAGTGAAGTACGGTAGCAGCTTTTTCGAATATGATCTCCCGATTTGCGGAGTGTTTATATACGACGTATGAATTAGACACGAAGTAGTTCCGCATCTCACTCGGTACGAGGGGTGGGACTCCTCTCGGCTGTCCTTATTAAGGAATGTTGTACTCCTTCAATAGGATCTCTTGCACTCGAATTTCGACTCTCAGTCGGCGTCTGGTTCGGTGCGTTTAATTCCCTGGAACGTAATCTCGGCTCATGGCAGAGGATGGGAAGTTGACCGACATATTCGATACGGGTGATATTTTCGCAAACCGGGAGCTCGTTCGAGTCGGTCATGTTCCTGAGCTTGACCGCGTTGTGGGCCGTGACGAGGAAATCCGATCGGTTGGGAGTGCTCTTGCTGCTGCAACCGAAGGTGGGCCGCCAGAAACGACGATCATCTACGGGAAAACAGGGACCGGGAAATCGCTCGTCTCGAGATGTGTCACGCGTCAAGCGTCCAGGCGAGCCGCTACTAATGAAGCTGCTCTTAAATATGCATATGTGGATTGCTCGGATTATCAGACAGAAACGCAAGCAAGCCGTGAACTAGCCCGGGAACTGAACGATAATCTCGAAGCAGATGCGTCTATCCCTCAAACAGGATTGAGTGCGGTGGATTATCGTGATATCACATGGGACCTTCTTTCTGATTACGACGTCGACTCACTCGTTGTCATCCTCGACGAAATCGATAAGCTCGAGAACGAAGATCTGCTTCGGAGCCTGTCGAGAGCGCGTGAGAGTGGGAAATCAAACACGTTCATCGGTGTTATCTGTATCAGTAATAAAATCGAGTATCGAGAACGGTTAAACGAGCGCGTGGATTCCAGTCTGCAGGATAACGAACTCGTGTTCGATCCATACGGTGCAACACAATTACGCGCGATCCTTGAAAACCGGAAAGACGCGTTCAAGCCGGGTGTCCTATCGGACGAAGTCATTCCGAAGACGGCAGCGCTTGCAGCTCGAGAACACGGTGATGCACGCAAAGCTGTCGAGACGTTCTACGAAGCAGGCCGTCTCGCGGAGAAGAACGGCGACGGGCAAGTAACTGAAGCGCACGTCGATGAAGCCATCACCCAAGCAGAGGTCAATCGATTCCATCGTCTCGTGAGTGGACAGACACCACATGTGAAGTACATCTTACGAGCGCTTGCTGCACTGACCGCGTCAGAGGAGAAAAAACAGTTCCGGACGGCGAAAATATACGACCTCTACACGACGATCGCGACCCAGGAGGGATCGGATCCTCTGTCACATGATCGAGTCAGACGGCTCCTCAAAGAACAAGCGTTCCTCGGGATTACTGAAAGTGAGCATACCGGTGGTGGAGATCGTGAGGGGAGCTATCTCGTTCATCGGCTGATGCGTGATCCGGACATCGTGTTCAATGCCCTCAACGCTGATCGCGGTCCTTGATATCCCGTACTGACGTGCGCGTGTTCCTCTTGCTGGAGCCACAGTCACAGAACTAGCGTCTCATACGGACTACTGGCGGTCAGTGCCGGTGGGACCGCGACGTCCTGCGGTCCCGCCGGGACATCGGTACCGCAGCCCGTCTCACTCACTCGGTGCGAGGGGTGGCTGGCTCGCTCTACCAGTGACGAGGATGACAGAGATGGATTTCACAAGTACTGTTCATGGGTTGATTATATTTAATCTCACAATGAATTAGAAGATACGTAGGTGTGCCCACTTGCCGGCTAGCTTTCTGTGATCAAAGTAAGAAACCAGCTTTGTGTGTAGTGTTCGGTAGACACTCACCATAAGCCAGCGGTCACACCAGCCGTGATAATACCAAACAGAAAGACTGCTAATAGGACTAAGACTAATACTGGTACCAATATATCAAACCAGCTCATCTCTACGTAGACTCGGATTATTCATTCAGTTAAAGTTGACTAACGACCGGTAAGTAGTTCATCTAGACTGAACGGCAACTACGTGTGCGAATCTAACGCTGATACTTCTATCAGATGCCGGTGCTGTTGTAGAACCATGCTGAATAGAAGGCTTGTATTTCGCACAGAGGGGACAGATATCGGTGGCTGAATTGCTCAGTACAGTCCGCAGATTTAGTGATCATGGTCAGTTACTGCGGTTTCCTGCCGTCGGTACTCCTGCGAAGCGAGCTGACATTTAACTAGCTCTGGAATACCTGTTTAACGGCTCTTCTTCCTTTTCGACTGCTCAAGTTATCGTTATCTAAACAATTACGGCAACTGACGAACGTAAGTGGATCGAGATCAGTTAGTCTGACAGGCCGAGTTCATCGAGACGTGACGAGATAATGTCGAGTGCGCGGCCGGCGTCTGCCGGTTCTTTTGCTCCTGTGACGACGACTTTGCCGCTACCGAAGATAAGGGTGACCACGTGGGGGTCGTCCAGGCGATAAACCAGGCCCGGGAATTGCTCGGGTTCGTATTCGATGTTTTCGAGACCGACGCCGATGGCGACGGCGTTTAGATTGACTGGATATCCGAGGTCGCCACTCGAAACGATATTCTGGATGGTGATCTCAGGATTAGACGGAACGTCGATACCTAGATCACGGAGTTCATCGAACACGATGTCGAGACTCTCGTAGACGTCGTCGGTGCTTTTCGCACCCGTGCAGACGATCTTGCCCGACCGGAAGATCAATGCGGCGGATTTCGGGTCCTGGGTCCGGTAAACTGCCCCGGGGAACTTCTCTTGGTCGTAGTCCGTTCCGTCGAGGTCTTCGGCGACCGCATCGAGGTCGAGTTCTCGATCCACCCCAGTTGAAGCGACGACATTCTCTATCGTGGGAGAGTGTTCCGAAGTGCTCATGCCTACGTTGAGAGTAAGCATTTAAATACGAAATAGGTGATGATCTCTCTACTGGATCACTACGTGCCGAAATAGCCATTTAGATGCCATTTTAACCGGTCGTGTGTTCGAATCCAAGGGAAGGGTATCGGCTATGGCCTGTGTTTAGATCATACTCATACTACTGGACAGCAGTCAATACAAAGCCGGTCGCGAATTCGCGGCCGTCCCCACAGGTGACGGCCACACGCATGTGACCGGCTTCACGTCGTTCTGTCCAGCAGTATCAATCAATGTGCAAAGCTGAGTGTGTGATTTGACACGCTGAGTTACAATAGTTGTCCGAGATGTTGATTGTCTCTCCGTGATCTGCTTGACCTGTACTGCTCGAATCAGGGGTTCATACGACGGTCTGGGAACGGACCTCTGAACTCCTCACCGTCGTCTGTGATCACCTCTCGAGGATCCGGTCGATCAGACCGCTTTCGTCGCTGCCGAGTGCCGATCGCACGAGTAGGTGGCCGCCCAGTTGTGCCGGGCTGATCACCGCGTCTGCGCCGGCGCGCTCGAGTTTCTTGACGTTCTCGCGGTCGGTCGCCGCGGCGACGATTCTGGCCTTGGGGGCGAGTTGGCGCGCGGTGAGGACGGTCAGTGCGTCCTCGGCGTCGTGGTTCGTGGCGACGAGGACCGCGGCCGCACGATCGATCTTCGCGCGCTGAAGCGGGTCCTCATCACTCGGATCGCCGGTGACGACTGGCACGTCTCGGTTCGTGAGTGCCGTTGCGGCCTCCTGGTCGTTGGTGACGACGACGAACTCATGGCCGGTGTCTGCGAGTTCGTCGACGATCGGTTCAGTCAGTTCGCCGTAGCCGAGCACGAGGAGGTGCTCGTCGAGGAGTTGAAGCTGTGAGTCGGTCATCTTTCCGAGTGTTCTCGAGATACGATCTTGGATCAGGGGGCCGACGAGCGCCCCGATGGCGATACCGAAACTCGCGACGCCGAGGATGAGCACGGACATGGTAAACAACATTGCCTGCACCGACGCCGGATTCGGCGTCACGTCGCCGTACCCGACCGTGCTCGAGGTGATCAGCGTAAAATAAAACGCGTCGAGGATGGTGCTGATGCCGTCGAAGTCCTCCCGGAGGGTGTAGCCGCCGATGGTTCCGTACACCTGGACCCCGACCAGTGCGGCACCGGCTGCGATCTGGGTCGTCGACAGCGAGAGCGAGTTGTCGAACCGCTTGCGGGTGAGCAGGAGGACCGGGATCGACACGCCCGAGAGGACGACCAGCGGAAACGAATAGGGACTCGACTGGAGCAGTCCCTGTGCTGCGGTCAGCGGGAGCAACAGCAGCGTCGCCCACCAGCCGACGCGGAGCCCGCGCCGAAGCGACAGCGCGCTGCCGACCATCAGAAAACCGGTGAGCGCGCCGGTGAAGGCGGCAGCGTTTCGGACGGCGTCGGGGACGTACGCCTCGAGCGGGCCGCCGACGGCGTTGGTCCCGATGTTGACGACGGCAGTCGCGACCGAGAGCAAGGCAACGAGCAAGACGAGCACTACGGCTGCCCGCGTTGTGAGGATCCGTCGCCAGTTCTCCGGCAGCCGCGCTCGCAGCGACCGGTCGTCGACCATATCCACCGTCGGTGGTAGTGTTAGTTAAACGCCTCGTGTCTGCATCGTAGGCGGTGGCTGCCAGCCACAGGGGTATGCGATCGGCGAGCCTGACCGGTGACAGATACTCACCGTCCGCCGATGCTACTTTACCCGTCCCGCGCCACCAGCCCACAATGCCATCCCTTCCGGTCGAACTGTTGCTCGGCCTCTATCTCGGGCTCTTGACCGGCATCGTCCCCGCCTTCGTCGCCGGATCGCTGGGCTTTCTCGTTCGGTATTTCACCGGCGTCACACTGCCCGGCTTCGGTGTCGTCGTCCTCGCGCTGTCAATCGCCAGCGTGCAGGGCGGCCTACTCGGCCTCGTTGAACCGACGATCGCACAGTCACCGCGGCTGCTCGTCGCCGTCCTGGTCGTGCTCATGCTCGCGCTCTACGCCCACAATCAGGGCGACAAACTCGGGGCCGAACTCCCCCGCCGACTCTCCCTGACATCCCTGCGACAGCGTACCCTCTCGGCCGACGTGGTCGAACTTGTCGGCTCCGTCGGGCAGGTCACGGTCCGTCCGACCGGCGAGATCCGTGACATGGAAGGGTACCCGCCGCTATCGCCTGACCTCCGCCGGCGGCTCAAAGCCGACTCGTGGCGGCTTCCCGCCGATCTCCCCCTCTCGGAACTCGAGGCCCGGCTTGAGGAACGACTCCGAACCGAACACGATCTCGCGGACGTCGACGTCACACTCGACGAGCGGGCCCGCGCGACGATCGCGGCGGCACCGCCCTCCGGCAGCCTCTCGAGACGGCTCTCGACGGGCCACCGTGCCGTTTCGGTCGCGACGCTCGTCCCGACGGGTCTCGCCCGCGGTGACGAGATAACCGTCAGTATCGACGATCGCTCGATCACCGGGACGGTGCTGAGCGTTCGGACCGAGATCGACGACGAGCGCGCCGCGACTCCGGTTCCCGAGGAGCCGACAGACGACGATTTGGCGACCGACGGGGGCGACCCGACCGACGACGCTATTCCCGCAGCGAGGCCGACTACGGCGACCGCCGGCGGCCCCGGCCGCGTGACCGTCGCCGTCGCTCGCCGGGATGTCAAAGCCATCCTCGAGGCCGAATCGATGAGTCTCGTCGTCCGCTCGCGGGGGACGAGCCGCGAGTTCGAGGCCTTTGCCCTGCTCAAACGCGAGGGATACGCCATTCGCCGGCTGACCGTCGATGCAGACGGCGAGCCGGAAGCCGGTACTGAACCCACCTCGACGCCGAACGTGACGGTGCTTGCCGTCCGACGCCAGGGCAGCGAGACCGGCGGCCGTCGCCATGGCTGGGTGTTCGCACCCGGTATCGAACGCCGGCTCGAGGCTGGCGACGAGGCGTTCGTCGCGGGCCCCGACGACGCCATCGACGCGTTCGTGGAGGCGGTCGCGCGATGAGTCGACTGAGCTTCGATGACGCCGCCGAGACCCGCGACGAGTATGGAGGTAAGCGCCTGTGATCGACCCGGTCCTCGCCCAGGCGATCCCGACGGAGACGCTGCTGACGGCGATCCTCCGGATTAGCGGGTTCGCCGTCCTTGCAGCCGGCACCGCGGCCGCCACGGCGGTTACCTATCGGTGGTACAGCGGCGACGGGATCCCCGACGGCGTCGCCGTCCTCGTCGGTGTCACGGCCGTCGCGCTCTGGCTCAACACGCAGACGGCACTCCAGCAGGCGATCATTGGGAACACCGGACTGACCGAACCCGGCACCGCTGTCTACACCGTCGCGGTGTTCGTCGCCAGCGCGATCGCCGCCGACGGCGGCCGCCGGCTGGGAAATTCCCTCTCGAAGAACGTCTTCCAGGTGGCGACGCCGCGGACCTTCACTGAGGTCAGCCAACTCGTCCGCTCGGCCGGTCGCGTCGTCGCCGTCGAACTCCCCGAGGAAATCGCGGCCATCGACGGTTACGACCCCGTCGACGAGTCGGTAACGGACGACCTCGCCGGTCAGACGTTGCTCTTTCCGCGCCGGCTCACCGTCGACCAGCTACGCGAGCGGCTGATCGCCCGCCTCGAGCGTGACTTCGGCGTCGGCCACGTCGATGTCGATCTCGCCGCCGATGGGACGATCGAGTACCTCGCGGTCGGGAGCCGGCCATCGGGGATCGGCCCGACGCTCGCGCCGGGGACCGTCGCCGTCGCGCTCGAGGCCGACCCTGCAGCCGATGCTAGCCCGGGCGATGCGGTCGGAATCTGGATACGCGACGAGGACGGTCCTGCACGACGGGTCGCGGACGGCGAACTGCGTGCGACTGCCGGCGATATCGCGACCGTCGCCATCGATGCCGACGATGCCCGCGGGCTCAAGCTCGACCGGTCGTATCGGCTCGTGACCCTGCCGGGCAGTCCCGACGCCGAACGGGATCTCGTCTCACTGCTCCGGGCGGCCGACGAGACGGTGACGTCGATTACCGTTGCTACCGACGATCCGCTGGTCGGCCTGCCGATCGACGCGCTGCCGCTTCTGGTAGTGGCCCTCGAGCGCGCAGCCGCCGACGGCGAGCGGTACCTGCCGCTGCCGGCCGACGATGTTCGACTCGCGGCCGGCGACATCGCCTACGTGCTTGGCCGACCGGACGCGCTCCGGCGGGTGACTGACCGAACGCTGGTCGACTCAGCAGCCGGCGACACAGTCGAGCAGGACCGAGCCACAACCCGTGCTGGTGGGGTGAATGCAGCCAGCGAGCGCGATTCGGTGCCCGAACAGTCGAGGGAACGGTAGCTACTTGCCGCCGGCAGCGATAGCGCCACGTATGCCAACGGAGTGGAAACTGTTTGCAGACCTCGCGGAACGCGCGGGGGACAAACACGTAACCGTCGACGCCGCGGCCGGCGACACCGTCGGCGACGCCTTCGAGGAGTTGCTCGAGACGAAACCGGCGCTCAAGGACCGCGTCCTCGAGGACGGCGAGTTGCGCTCGCAGATCAACGTGCTTCGCAACGGGACGAACGTTCTGGTCGAGGAAGAGGGGCTGGACACGGAACTCGAGGGAGACGACGAGTTGGCGCTGTTCCCGCCGGTCAGCGGCGGGTAACGCTCGAAGCGTCTCCGGCAACCGGCAGCGACGGCGACGCGACACTCGTCGAATTTCTCAACTGTCTTCCCTGGAAACGAGCGGCCGTCACCGCCACCGGGGAGCCAGGTGCGCTCGCTGCGGCCCTCGATCGATTGCGACGGCTCGAAACGGCGTCAGTCGGCGCTATCTCGTGAGATCGATCCCGAGCACGAAGTCTGGTTCCGCGGCGATATCTGCCCCCACGAGCGGTACGTCGGTGACGAATCGAGCGGTTTCGGGAATCAGAACCCGAGTGGCGTCGGCCCCGCAAGCGGCCGCATCGCGGGCGATCGCAGCGAACAGCGAGCAGCAGGCGTCGGCGTCGTCCCAGGCGGCGACGCCGTACTCGGCCCACGTCTCGGTTCGTGTCTCCGCGTCCTCGGACTCGAGTTCGCGGTCGTACGTCCGCGAGCGGTAGGCCGTCCCCGCCAGCCCGGCGTCGCCTTCGACGGCGAAGACGGCCGTCTCGTCGGCCAGTTGTTCGAAGTCGTCCCGTGTGAGTTCCCGGATCGCCCACGACACCTCGGGTGCGAACCCGAGTCCGGACAGGTGTTCGCGGGCGTCGCTGTGGGTCCAGTAGCGCCAGGCTGCGGTGGGGTCGTTCGAGACGCGATGTGGGCCGTCGGCATCCGGATCGGGGGCCGGATGGGCGAACCGGAACTCGGTGACCGGCGCGAACCCGCTGGCGCGTGCCGCGCCGAGCGAGACGGCGTTCCACGAGAAGATCATAATCCGGCCGACGGTCGCATCCTGCTCGCGGGCCCACGCGACGGCTGTCTCGTTCAGCCGGCGGCTCACGCCCTGCTCGCGGTAGTCAGCCGCGACGCGCATTCCCTGAAACCAGGCCTCGTCGGGCGAGAGCATGACGGCCTGCACGAGCCCCACGGCCTCGCCGTCGACCGCCGCGAGGAAGGTCTTCTTTCCCTGTCCGGGTTCGTCCTCAAGCCACTCGTGGTAGACCTGTGGGATGTAGTCGCCGCCGCGGTCAGCCCAGATGTCGCTCGTGAAGGCGGCGACAGCGTCGTAATCGTCGTGGGTCGCACGCCGGATTTCGATCGCCGAGTCGGCGGCTGAATCTGTCGGCATGACGGTCGAACACCTCACACGGCCGCTCGAAACCGGTCCATTATCGCTCCCTGTGCCGGTCGCTATCGGTGACGGTATCGCGCCGGTCGAGTTCGCGTTCTGCCTCGAGCGATCGTCGATGCTGGGGCGAGACGATCGCCTCACCGGACCCCTCGATTCGTTGTTCGGGGTCCTTGACGGCGATCCACTCGCGAAGCCGAGAGAGAACACTACGGATCATACGCGAATACTCGGCGGCCACGCCCAAAAGTGTAGCTCCGAATAGATTTCCCAACTGTCCGCACGGTCGGCCGGCAGCCGAGCTTACTCCCAGGGAACCGACCGTTCCTGGAGTTCGCCGGCAAGCGAGGTCCCCATCGCTTCTTCGACGTCCTCGCTGTTCGCGAGCGCCCACATCAGCTTGACCTTGGCCGTCCCTGGCAGCGTATCGCCGGCTTCGATGACGCCCGCCTCGAGCAGGTCACGCCCCGTATCGTAGACTCGATCGCAGACCTGCCCCTCGAGACACTGACTGGTCATGACGACCGTCGTTCCGTCGTCGATGAGTTCCGCGATCCGGGGAATCAGATCGGTGTGGACGTGCCCGAGGCCGGTGCCCTCGACGATCAGCCCCTCGCTGCTCTCGACGACGTCGAGGAATGCGGGGTCCATCCCGGGGGTGAACTTGAGGAGTTCCACGTCGTCCTCGAGGTCGTCGACGAGCTCGAGGTCGGCCTCGCCGCGCTGTTGGTAGTCACGACGGAACGTGATCTCCTCGCTTTCGTAGTCGACTTCGCCGAGCGGCTTCGCACCGACGGTCTCGAAGGCGTCCCGACGCGAAGTATGGTTCTTCCGCACGCGGGTGCCGCGGTGGAGCGCACAGCGGTCGTCCGATTCGGAGGCGTGCATACAGACCATGACCTCCGCACAGTCGCTTTTGGCGGCCTCGACGGCCGAGACGGCGTTCATGACGTTATCCGACGAGGGCCGGTCGGCCGAGCGCTGCGAGCCCGTAAAGACGATCGGAACCGGCGTCTCGAGCATAAACGCGAGCGCCGACGCGGAGTACTGCATCGTGTCGGTGCCGTGCATGACGACGACGCCGTCGGAACCAGCCTCGATCTCCTCGTAGACGGCCTGGGCGAGGTCCTGCCACAGCGGCGGCTCCATGTTTTCCGAAAGGATGTTGGCGACGACGCGGCCGCGGTAGTTCGCCCGACCCGCCAGGTCTGGCACGGCGCGCAGGACGTCCTCGGCGTCGAACTGTGCAGTCACCGCGCCGGTGCGGTAGTCGACCGTCGAGGCGATCGTCCCGCCCGTCGAAATCAGCGAGATCGTCGGCAGGTCGTCGTCGAACTCGATCTCGGAGCCCTCGCCCTCGTCGGTCCCCGTCGAGTCCGTTCCGTCGATCTCGTAAACGTCCTCTGCGAGGACGTCAACGTCGGCTCCCTCGCGGTCAACGCCGACGTTGTAGCCGCCCTCGAGTTTCACCACGAGGTGCTCGTCCGTGCTCGAGGGGAGCAACACGCCTTCGTACGTGCGATCCGCGCGGTCGACGCGGACGCGGTCGCCTGGGTTCATAGGGAGGCGTTGCGCGGCGGCGGACTTGAAGGCACGCTTTCGGCGGGCGTGAGCTGCCGCCGTCAGGTTGACTTTCGCTCCAACTGCGTGACACCGATCGGAGTACTGTCATGCGATCGGGCATGCAGTGCCGGTCTGTGGTGACTCTCGATTCCTCACCGAACGTCCACTCGCCGGCGGTGTCGAAACGGCTGCCGTCGAGAAACGTCGTCAAACGCAACAAATAAACCGACGACCGTTTACATACGTGATATGCAAATCGAGCCGCAAGCGTTCGACCGGGTTCTCTCGTCGATGTGTACGGAACCCCACCCGGCGGCGCGCGACGCGGCCGAGCGGTTTCTCGCGACGAATCCCGGTGATCCAGGCACGTATCCGAACGTCTCGGCGCTCGAGGACGACGCAATCGCCCTGTTAGGCGAGATTGCGGGGCTGGACGATCCAGCGGGGTACGTCACCAGCGGCGGCACGGAGGCGAACATCCAGGCCGTCCGCATCGCTCGCGAGCGGACTGACAGTCGAACGCCGAACGTCGTCATGCCCGAATCGGGCCATTTCAGCTTCCAGAAGGCCGCCGACCTGCTCGGCGTCGAACTCAGAATCGTTCCGACCGACGACCGGCACCGGGCCGACCTCGAGGCCGTCCGCGCCAGCGTCGACGAAGATACGGCGCTGGTGGTCGGCGTTGCGGGGACCACCGAGTACGGCCGCGTCGATCCGATTCCAGCACTCGGCGAGATCGCCCAATCAGCCGACGCCATGCTCCACGTCGACGCCGCCTGGGGTGGGTTCGTCCTTCCCTTTACCGACTACGAGTGGCACTTCGGCCACGCCGCCGTCGACACGATGACGATCGATCCCCACAAGATGGGTCAGGCCGCGGTTCCCTCCGGCGGCTTGCTCGTGCGGTCGCCGGAGTTACTCGACGAACTCGCCGTCGACACGCCGTATCTCGAGTCGACCTCGCAGGCGACGCTGACCGGGACCCGCTCGGGTGCAGGGGTCGCAAGCGCCGTTGCAGCGATGGAAGCGCTGTGGCCCGCCGGCTATCGCAGTCAGTACGTCCGCTCGCAGAACAACGCCGAGTGGCTCGCGGATGCCTTAGAGAAACGCGGCTACCGGGTCGCCGACCCCACGCTGCCGCTGGTCGCGGCCGACGTGCCCCGATCGACGTTCGATGCCTTACGCGCGAAGGGCTGGCGCATTTCGCGGACTGCAACCGGTGAGTTGCGAGTCGTCTGTATGCCCCACGTCACCCGCGAGATGCTGGCGTCGTTTATCGGGGATCTCGACCGGCTCGAGGTGCGTGCGAGCGTGCCCGTCGCGAGCGACGATTGAATAGCCGGCACTCGAACTGGAAGTAGCGCTCCAGCGCGCCACCACAGATCATCACTCGTTCGCCGAACCGATCGCGGCTGTCGACTGGGCGATCGAAACCGGCGGGTTTTACGCCCGGCAGCGCAACGTGACGACCATGAGCAACGACGAGTTTCCGACGGACGAACCCGCCGTCGTGACCTGCGGGTTGCCCTACGCCAACGGCGACCTGCACATCGGTCACCTGCGGGGGTACATCGGTGCTGACGCGTTCAACCGTGCACTGCAGACGCTCGGTCAAGACTCGATCTACGTCTGCGGGTCTGATATGCACGGGACGCCGGTCGCCGTCAACGCCGAACAGGAGGGCGTCGATCCCGAGGACTTCGCACTCGAGTGGCACCACCAGTACGAGGAGACGTTCCCGCAGTTCAACGTCGACTTCGACAACTACGGCCACACCCACGACGCAACCAACGTCGAGACGACCCAGGAGATCGTCCGCACGCTGGACGACGAGGGTTATATCTACGAGAAAGAGATTCAGGTCGCCTACGATCCGGATGCCGACCAGTACCTGCCCGACCGCTACGTTGAGGGCACCTGTCCCTACTGCGGCGCGAAAGCCCGCGGCGACGAGTGTGACGAGGGCTGTCAGCGTCACCTCGAACCGGGCGAGGTCGAAGACCCGACCAGTACGATCACGGGCAACCCCGCGGAGTACCGCGAGCGGACCCACAAGTTCTTCGGGGTCTCGGAGTTCGCGGACTTCCTCACCGACTTCTTAGACGACCTCGAGGGAACCTCGAACGCGCGCAACCAGCCCCGCCAGTGGATCGAAGACGGCCTGCAGGACTGGTGTATCACGCGTGATATGGACTGGGGTATCGACTACCCCGGCGAGGACGGGGAGGATCTCGTCCTCTACGTCTGGGTCGACGCGCCGATCGAGTACATCTCGAGTTCGAAGCAGTACGCCGAGCGCGCCGACGACTTCGACTGGGAGCAGGTCTGGAAAGGCGACGGCGAGATCATGCACGTCATCGGCCGGGACATCATCCAGCACCACACGATCTTCTGGCCGGCAATGCTCGAGGGCGCGGGCTACAACAAACCGCGGGGGATCGCCGCGACCGGCTTCATCACGATCAACGGGAAGGGGCTCTCGACCAGCCGGAACCGGGCGATTTGGGCGAAAGAGTACTTAGAGGAAGGGTTCCACCCCGATCTGCTTCGCTACTACCTGACGACGACCGGCGGGCTCCAGCAGGACGTCGACTTCTCGTGGGAGGCCTTCCAGGAGAAAGTCAACGGCGAACTCGTCGGGACCGTGGGCAACTTCTGGTACCGCTCGCTGCTGTTTGCCTACCGTAACTACGAGGGTACCCCCAACACGGACGTCTCCGCGGAGGTCGAAGAACGAATCGAGGAGGCGATCGCCGACGTCCGCGAGCACGTCAACGACTACTCCATGCGCGGGGTCGGCCAGGCCGCGACCCAGCTCGCCCAGTTCGGCAACGAGTACATCCAGCGCAACGAACCCTGGAAGCTCACCGACGACGACCCCGAGAAGGCCGCACAGGTTATCCGCGATTGTGTCCAGATTGCCAAGGCCGTCGCCGTCATCCTCGAGCCGATCGCCCCCGACAAGGCCCAGGCGCTCTGGGAGCAGATCGGCGAGGACGGCCAGATCGCCGACGCCCAGATCGAGGAGGCACTCGCGGCCCCACCACAGTCCTTCGACGAACCCGGCGAACTCTTCGGGAAGATCGAAGACGAGCGCGTCGAGGAACTGACCGCCAAACTCGAGGAACGCGTCGAAGCCGCCGCGGCTGACGATGATGACGAGGCCGAAACCGAAAGCGACGACACCGACGGAGACGAAGCCAGCGATATGGCAGACACCGAGGACCTCGAGCCCCTGCTCGAGGACCGGATCGGATTCGAGGACTTCCAGGAACTGGACATTCGCGTCGGCGAAATCGTCGCCGCCGAGGGAATCGAGGGAGCCGACGACCTCGCACGGCTCGAGGTCGATATCGGCTTCGAGACCCGCCAGGTCGTCGCAGGGATCAAGCAGCTCCACGACCTCGATGAACTGCCGGGGACGCGATGCATGCTGCTGGCGAACATGGAGCCCGCGGAGCTGTTCGGCGTCGAATCCAACGGGATGATTCTCGCAGCGGGCGACGAGGCGGACCTGCTGACGACTCACGGCGACGCCGCGCTCGGCGAGAAGATTCAGTAACGGCGTCCTGTTCGTCGAATTTTTGCCGGGATCGGACGGAGTGATCGCGTTAGCCGTGCGGATCGACTAACGTTTGCGCCAACGGATAGAAATATGTGGGGTGCTACCGTGGGTCGATTGTGCACCGAGGGTTCGTTTCACACCTCGCAGGGCGGCCGGTCCTGCGACGGGCACTGGTTCCGATCGGCTGTTTCGCCGCAGTCGTCGTCGCCGGCATCGTCGGCTTCTCGGTGCTCGGCGGCGTCGGCCCGCTCGAGGCGACGTTCTGGCTGGTCGATCTGACGAGCATCGACCTGCACTTTCAGGACCATGCTGGCCCCGAGCGAGCGACGAAGGCCTACGCTATCGCGGTGACGGCTGGGCTCGTCCTCTCGGGGCTGTGGATCGGCGAAACGGTCGTCACCGAGACGTTCGACGGACGGATTCCAACGGAGGTATCACGAGCAACGATGCAACGACGAATCGACGACACTGACGAACACGTTATCGTCTGCGGGTACGGCATGTTCGGACGAACGATCGCCAACCGGCTCGCCGAGGCGGGCCGAACGGTCGTCGTCATCGAACGCGACGAGGACACCGCGGCACGCGTCCGTGAGGACGGCCATCTCCTCGTCGAGGGCGACGCCAGACAGGAACAGGTACTGCGAGCCGCGGGCCTCGAGCGATCGACGAAACTCGTTGCCGCGATCGACGACTCGAACGTCAACATCCAGATCGCGGTCGTCAGCGGGACGGCAACCGACGCACCTGAAATCCTTGTTCGCGTCGGTGAAGAGATGTACGAGTCGGTCGCGAAGGAAGCCGGTGCCGACGATGTCATTATTCCGGAAGTCGTCAGCGGCGAGCGCGTGACCCGACTGCTCGAGCGGCCGGCGGACTGAGACGGGCTGCTGTACCGATGTCGGCGCGACCGACAGTCGAGTCACGGTCGCGTCGGCTGTGACTTCGAGCCACGGTATCACGACAACTCGAACACGAGTAAGTGGCCATCTTTTAGGGGGTGCTGGCGGTAGCTCTCGACATGAGAAACGCGAAAATCGTCTGTACGCTGGGGCCGGCGTCGAACGACCGGGAGACGATCCGGGACCTCGCCGCGGCCGGCATGTCCGTTGCACGGCTGAACGCGAGCCACGGTACTCGTGAAGATCGCGCGGCGCTGATCGACCGCGTTCGCGCCGTCGACGAGGAGCGAGCCGAACCCGTCGCGGTCATGCTCGACACGAAGGGCCCGGAGATCCGGACCGCGCCACTGCCCGAGGGCGAGACGGTCACCCTCGAGACCGACTCCGAAATCCGGTTCGTCGAGGGCGACGAGGCGACCCCGGAGACGGTCGGGCTCTCGTTGCCGATCGACGCCGTCGAGCCGGGCGACCGCGTCCTGCTCGATGACGGCTTGATCGAGACCACCGTCCTCGAGACCGGCCACGACGGGGTTCGCGCCCGCGTCGACACCGGCGGCGAACTGGGCGGCCGGAAGGGGGTTAACGTCCCCGGCGTCGAACTCGGATTAGATGTCGTCACGGAGTCGGATCGGAAAGACCTCGAGCTCGCAGCTGAGAAAGGCGTCGACTTCGTCGCGGCGAGTTTCGTCCGGGATGCCGAGGACGTCTACGAGGTCGGCGAGGTGCTCGAGGAACTGGGGGCGGACATCCCGATCATCGCGAAGATCGAACGCGCCGGCGCGGTCGAGAACATGGACGAGATCATCGACGCGGCCTACGGCGTGATGGTCGCACGCGGCGACCTCGGCGTCGAATGTCCGATGGAAGACGTCCCGATGATCCAAAAGCGGATCATCCGTACCTGCCGCGAGGCGGGGCGGCCCGTCATTACGGCGACGGAGATGCTCGATTCGATGGTCACGGCTCGCCGGCCGACACGTGCGGAAGCCTCGGACGTCGCCAACGCCGTCCTCGACGGCACCGACGGCGTCATGCTCTCGGCCGAGACGGCAGTCGGCGACCACCCTGTGGCCGTCGTCGACGCGATGGACAGCATCGTCCGCCAGGTCGAGGAATCCGGCGAGTACGCCGAGTTGCTCGAGCAGCGCGTTCCGGCCTCGGGCGAGGCGCGAACAGACGCGCTCGCCCGCTCGGCGCGCTTTCTGGCACGGGACATTGACGCAGACGCCGTCGTGGCCGCGACCGAGTCCGGCTATACGGCCCTGAAGACGGCGAAGTACCGTCCCGGCGTCCCGGTAGTCGCCTCGACGCCGAGCCAGCGGGTACGTCGCCAGCTCGCGCTGAGCTGGGGTGTGTCCCCATTGTACGCCGACGTTTCGGGGCAGGGTGCCGATGCCGTCGTCGAAAACGCCGTTCAGGCCGCCCTCGATGCCGGTGTCGCCGAAAGCGGCGATACCGTCGTCGTCCTCTGTGGAATGATGACCGAACTCGAGGGGGCGAACACGACGAACATGCTGAAAGTCCACGTCGCAGCCGACACGCTGACGACCGGCCAGGTGGTCGTCGAGGGACGGGCGACCGGCCCGGTCGTCCACCTGTCGGACGGCGACCTCTCGACAGTACCCGACGGGGCTATCGTCGCACTGCCTGCTGACTTCGACGAGGAATTTTCGGGCGAGACGGACCGGCTCGGCGGCATCGTCAACGCCGAGCGGGGGATGACCGGCTATCCGGCGCTGGTCGCGCGCGAACTGGGGATTCCCATGCTCAGCGATGCGGACATCTCGCCGTTGACGGAGGGCGAAGCGGTCACCCTCGACGCCGAACACGGCGTCGTCTACGGCGGCGATATCGGGGATCGGCACGAGCGAGCCTGAGACTCGCGGCCGCCCGGGTCCCCTCCATTCACGCCGCCGCGGTTCGGACCGCGGGTTTTTGACGCCCGGGCCAGTATAGCTGCGTATGGCAAACGAGCCGTCCGGACCCGGCGACGACGCCGATGATCGATGGAGCGAGTCGTCGACGGCGAACCCGGCCAGCGGACCGGCGTACGACTCGAGCCAGGGCGATCGCGAGGGGCGAGCCGACGAGGACGCCGAGGATCGTATCCCGATCGATCTCTCCGCGAGCGACGATGAGGACGATAGTGATGACGCGGTCGCGACCGAGTCGGACGGGTACACACCCGAAGCCAGCTCGACACCGATCGAACCCGGCGATCCCGACCTCGAGAACGCGCTGTTCGTCCTGCTGGGTGCGGTCGCGATGGTGCTCGTCATCGCTCGACTCCTGATGCTCCCGCTTGGGTGAACTGTCGCCGGCTCGTTTCGGGGCTGGCTGTCCCGTACTCGGGACTGTCCGCCGTTCGACCGATTATCTCACTTCTTCCGTGCGGTAAACATTTAATCGGCACAAGACCTAACCCCCGCATATGGTCGACTCTCTCGTGGGGAACATCCCGCTGTTGTTGCTCGTTGCGGGGCTCGTGTTGATGGTCCTCGAGGCCATCTCGCCCGGTGCCCACCTCATCGTCATCGGGATTGCGCTGGTCGGTGCCGGCCTCGTGGGTATGGTCTTCCCGCCCGCAGCGAGCCCGTTCATCTTGGCCGCATTGACGCTCGTGATCGGGCTCGCTGCGGCCTACGTCTACCGGGAGTTCGACTTCTACGGCGGGAAAGGGACGGCCCGGACGACGGACTCGGACTCGCTTGCCGGCCGAACAGGCTACGTCACCGAGACCGTCACGGCCCGCGACGGCGAGGTCAAACTCGACGGCGGCGGCTTCGCGCCCTACTACAGCGCGCGGACGACCGACGGCACGATCGCGGAAGGAAAGGAGGTCATCGTCCTCGACCCAGGCGGTGGGAACGTACTGACGGTCGAATCGCTCGAGGCACTCGGCGAAGACGAGATCGATCGGGCGCTCGCACGCATGGATGAATCGTCCGAGTCCGAGCCTGATTCCGCCGACCAACTCGATAGTGAGCGAACCGACGATGGTGACGACGAGCGAGAGCCCGAAACCGAAACGGAACGGTCGGGCAATTGATTGACATTCTCGCGCATATGTTGCTGAAACAAGGGAACGCTTTTCTCCCCGCCGTCGTAACTCCGAAATATGGAGATACCATTGGTTCCACTGCAAACTGCCGGCACTGCCCTGTTGCTCGTCGGTGCCCTCGTCCTCATTCTCGTCGTCGCTGCGTTGTTGAGTGCGATCGAGATCGTCGACGCCTACGAGAAACGCGCCCTCACGGTCTTCGGTGAGTACCGCAAACTCTTGGAGCCGGGGATCAACTTCGTCCCGCCGTTCGTCTCGAACACCTACCGGTTCGACATGCGAACACAGACGTTAGACGTTCCCCGCCAGGAAGCGATCACGCGGGACAACTCGCCGGTGACCGCCGACGCCGTCGTCTACATCAAGGTGATGGACGCGAAGAAGGCCTTTTTGCAGGTCGACGACTACAAGCGCGCCGTCTCGAACCTCGCCCAGACCACGCTGCGTGCCGTGCTGGGTGACATGGAACTCGACGACACGCTGAACAAGCGCCAAGAGATCAACGCCCGCATCCGCCAGGAACTCGACGAACCCACCGACGAGTGGGGCATCCGCGTCGAGTCCGTCGAGGTCCGCGAGGTCAACCCCTCGAAGGACGTCCAGCGCGCGATGGAACAACAGACCTCCGCCGAGCGGAAACGCCGTGCCATGATCCTCGAGGCCCAGGGTGAACGCCGCAGTGCCGTCGAGAAAGCGGAGGGTGACAAACAGAGTGAGATCATCCGCGCCCAGGGTGAGAAACAGAGTCAGATCCTCGAGGCCCAGGGTGACGCAATCTCGACCGTCTTGCGTGCGCGCTCGGCCGAGTCGATGGGCGAACGCGCCGTCATCGACAAGGGCATGGAGACGCTCGCCGACATCGGGCAGGGCGAGTCGACGACGTTCGTCATGCCTCAGGAACTCACCTCGCTGGTTGGGCGCTACGGCAAGCACCTCTCGGGCAGCGACGTCGAAGGAGACGGCGCGGAACTCGAGAGCCGCGAGTTCGACGAGGAGACGCGCGAACTGATCGGCCTCGACGATATCGCCGAGATCATCGGCGAGATCGATCAAGAGGCGGACATGGACGTCGAGGCGATGGAACAGGAAGCCCAGGCGATCAAGGAAGGCAAGGATCCCGCGGAGATCTCCGACCCGGACGAGGTCATCGAGGAGATGGATCAGGAGTTCCCGGGTCAGACCGATGGCGGGACCGACGGTTCGGCTGACGACGCGAACGACACCTCGACGAGCAACTGACGACAGCGGCGGTCGTGTCAGGACCGACTTTCCTGAGTCATCTTTTCCGGCAACACCCGTCTGCCTCTGAGCTCATGGTCACTACCGGACGGTGCTAGCTGTGACCCTCAGTTTAAGTCAAATACTCGAAACGTATTCGATGACTAATTACTAGTTTTCAATGAACAAAGCGGAGCGAAACCGGTTTTACTGGGCGCGCCGTTTTGATCGATAGATAGTAATGACAGCACCCGATGGGGTCGACGACGAGAAACGAGCGACCCTGCGCCGGTTTGCCGCCCTCGGTGCTGCCTCGCCGTTGATTGGCCGATCGAGTTCCTCGACGGCGAAGATGGGTGAAAGCGAGGCCCGCGATGCGATCGCGGGCTATCTCTCGACGACACCCGGGGCGCACTTCTCGAAGATTCGTGACGACCTGCAACTCGGCACCGGCGAAACCCAACATCACCTGCGCCGACTTGAGGACGCGGGCGTCATCGAACGCTATCGCGACGGCGACTACAAGCGATTCGTCACGGCCGGCCGGTTCGACGAGTTCGAGAAACGAGCGCTCGGCTATCTCCGACGGGAGACCCCACGCGGCATGCTGATCGAACTCCTGACGAATCCTGACGCCACCCCCGGCGACCTCGCCGAGGCGCTGGACGTGTCGGCCCCAACGGTGAGCAAGTACGCCGGCCAACTCGAGGACGCTGGACTCCTCTCACGGGATGATGGCTACGCCGTCGAGCGCCCGGAGACGGTGCTGATACTGGTCGTCGGCCACGCCGACTCCTTTGGCGATCGGGCACGAAACTTCGCCCGGAACGCCGATCAGTTACTCGACTACCGCGGCTAAGACGCTGTTAACAGCCGGTAAGATCGGCTTACAGTACTGGCTCGTCGATGACCGACAGCACCTCGGCCAGTGACTCGAGTTCGTAGGTCGCGTTCGGTGGGCACTCGCGCTCGCGGTTGTGTGAGCGCCGGAGGAACGCGGTCTCGAGGCCCGCCGCCCGTCCGGCGACGACGTCTTTCGGGGAGTCGCCGACGTAGAGTCCGTCCGAGACACCGAGGTCGGCGAGCGCCTCCTCGAGGTAGTAGGGAGCGGGCTTGCGGCGTTCGTAGCCCTCGAGCGTCGGATCACGCCCGCGGACGATGTCGAAGTCGATTCCGACGAATTCCGCGACGAACTCGGCAGTCTCGTGGCGATTGTTGGTGACGAGACCGGTCGTGGTTCGGTCGGTTAGTTCGCGGATCGCGCCGACGTCCTCGTAGATGCCACGCTCACCCGACCGAAGGCGGTCGTGCGTGCCACTCGAGGCGTATGTTTCTTTCAGTTTCCAGAACCGCGCTAAATCGACCTCGAGTTCCTCACAGTATGCCCGAATCCGTTCGGTGTCGTGATTTTTGAAATCACGGCGCTGGGCCGGCGTCGGCTCGGCATCGAGTTCAGCGAGGGCGGCGTCGGCCGCATCAGCGTACACCTGCGGATCAGTCCGTGGTCCCTCGAGGATAACCCCGTCCATGTCGAACAGTACCGTCGTCATCTACGGTGGTGGAGGGAGTGCAGGGAAAAGAGAGTTCGGCGTCGCTAGTCGCTGGATGGTTGCGATCGAAACGATCGGTGAAAACGAGCTGAAATGGCACCGGGGACCGAGGTGAGGTTAAACGTCTACTTTCCAGGTAGTACTGGAGGAGTACCCCCACTTTTCGATTTCGACGTCGTAGTTGCCTTCCTGCAGGGCGGTGATGTTCGACCCGACCTCTTTCGCCGTCATCCCGAGTTCCTTGCCGATGAGGCGGGATTTGAAGTACGTCTTCGTCGCCGCGTTGTTCCGGAGGTACTCCAGAATCCGTTGTTGTTTGCTCGTGAGGTCGGGGGCCATTGCAGTGCTCATACACAGGTGGACAACAGGAACGGCCTTAGAGGGTTTGGTACACACAGTTAACCGGCTGCCGTCTTGCGGTTTTCCCGGCGAGTAAGAGATGAATAATCGGTCGGAAAGGTTTCGTTGGTACGGCCGGTTAAACCATTCGCAATGCTGACACTCAGCTCGCCGTGATGGTTCTCAATCGATGAAATTTGATCGGTGTACCGACCGTCATGCGACGCCAGCCGTTCGACGGCCATCAGTCATCGGCGTCGTAATACTCCGTGAGGAAGGGACCGATCGAACACGCAACTGCCTCGCCGAGCGCTTGCGGTCGGTCGGTCAGTCCAGCTGTCAGCGCACCTGCGGCCCCTTCGGTTTCGGCGAGGCCGTCAGTCCCGAGCAGGTCGTCCATCACCGGTCCTAGTTCCGCACCGGCTTCGACCCGCTCGGCGACACCATCGGGGAGCCGAAGCGCCGGGCCACTGCCGCGCTCCATTCGGTCGCCGTCCGTCACGGCCCCCCACATGATCAACGACAGTCCCGGTATGCCCTCGAGTCGCGCGACCCCACCTTCGAGGCCGACGCCGTAGTCAGTATTGGCCGCTGCAAACGCTCGCCGGGCGCGGTTCTCGGCGCCGGTAACTGTTTCCTCGATCGACCACGGCTGCTCGCTCACCCCAGAGTCGACGTCGACGGCGATCACGGTCGGCTCGTATCGCTCGAGGGTTCGCTCGACTGCATCGATCTTGACTGGGTTCGTACTCCCGACTGCAAACTTCATAGCGGCCGTTCGAACGGCGAGCAGTTGGTGGCTCCGGTTCGAATCGATACTATTCTTTAATGTTTCTATCTATCATGCTCTTTTGCCCGAATTACCCGTTTTCGAGGGTTATCTGACTGAGATTTCGAAACCCTTATCCTTCGAGTGTCTGAACGTGGGAGGTAACGGATCCGTCCGGGCTTTTGCGATCGGTTCGGCCGGGCAGCAATCGCCACCGTATGACTAACGCACCATCGAATACGAGAGTACGACGTAGCGAACCCCAAACGAACGAACAGGAGACCGAAACCGAGGACGAAGACCTGGTCTGTCCCGAATGTGCCGGCCAGCTCGTCGTCGACGACGAACACGGCGAGACGGTCTGTGAGGACTGTGGGCTAGTCGTCGAGGAAGACTCGGTCGACCGCGGTCCCGAATGGCGTGCGTTCGACGCCGCCGAGAAAAACGAGAAGTCCCGCGTGGGAGCGCCCACGACCAACACGATGCACGACAAGGGGCTCTCGACGAACATCGACTGGCGTAACAAGGACGCCTACGGCAACTCGCTTGGCTCCCGGCAACGGGAGAAGATGCAGCGCCTGCGCAAGTGGAACGAGCGGTTCCGCACGCGCGACTCCAAGGAGCGCAACCTCAAGCAGGCACTCGGCGAGATCGACCGCATGGCCTCCGCACTCGGCCTCCCCACGAACGTCCGCGAGACGGCCAGCGTCATCTACCGGCGCGCGCTCGACGAGGACCTGCTGCCGGGACGCTCCATTGAGGGCGTCTCGACGGCCTGTGTCTACGCCGCCGCCCGACAGGCCGGTGTCCCCCGATCGCTCGACGAGATCGCCGACGTCTCCCGCGTCGAGAAAAACGAGATCGCACGGACCTACCGCTACGTAGTCCGTGAACTCGGTCTCGAGGTCCAGCCAGCCGACCCCGAGAGCTACGTCCCCCGCTTTGCCTCGGGACTCGAGCTCTCCGACGAGGCCGAACACCGCGCGCGCTCGCTGCTCCAGAACGCCAAGGAGAAGGGCGTCCACAGCGGCAAGTCGCCGGTCGGCCTCGCGGCCGCCGCGGTCTACGCCGCCGCGCTGTTGACCAACGAGAAGACCACGCAGGCCGCCGTCTCCGATGTCGCGGACATCTCCGAAGTCACCATCCGCAACCGGTACCACGAGCTCCTCGAGGCCGAGGAGACCATCGGGATGGCCTAATTACGGCACTCGCCGGAACGATACCGTTTTTGTCGCGCTGGTCCCACTCCGTAGCAATGGGACTGACATTCGACTCGTTCGTGCTCGCAGCGTCGACCGCCGACCTCGCCGACGAGCCTGCGGCCCGCGAACACGCCGACGCAATCGAATTTCGGATGGACCTAGTCGACGAACCGCTGTCCGCGCTCGAGGCCTACGACGGCGAGTTGCCGATCCTCGCGACGAACCGGGCTGACTGGGAGGGTGGAGAAGCTAAAGACGAGGGCCGACTCGAGGCACTGGCCGAAGCAACCGCGTTCGAGGCCGTCGAGGCGATTGACGTCGAACTCGAGTCGATTTTGGATGGGGAAGCCGAGGGGGTGCTCGAGACGGCTCGCGAGCGCGACGTGTCGATCGTCGCGTCGGCCCACGACTTCGAAGGGACGCCGCCCCGGAAAGAGCTGGTACGGACCCTGACCGAGGCGGGCAAGTACGCCGACGTGGCGAAGCTGGCGGTGACGGCGGAGTCGAAGGCGGACACGCTCGCGCTGTTGTCGGCGACCGAGCAGCTGACATCACACGGTGATACCGTCGCAACGATGGCGATGGGCGAAGTCGGGAGTCACACGCGTGCGGTTGCGCCGGTGTACGGGTCGAAAATTGGGTATGCGCCTGTGGATCCCGCGGAGGCGACTGCGCCGGGGCAGTACGACCTCGAGACGCTCGCGGAGCTCGTAGCACATCTCGACTGAGTTGAAAAACAGCCGAAATCGGAATGTTAAGGACAGCGGTCTCCCACTAGCCGACAATGACATGGCTCCGCGCGATCCTCGCTGCCGGTCTGTCGGTGATCATGCCCGGTGCGGGTCACGTCCTCTCTCGTGACTGGCTTCGCGCCGCTGTTTTCGCTGGCCTGTTCCTCGCGGCGAGTGTCTTCTTGCTGCCAATTGAGCAACTCGTGGCCGCCGAACCGACGAGTTATGACGAGGCCATCGCACAGGCGACCGCCATGGCCGAGGACATCGATCCGATGGCACAGTTTTCCCTCTCGTTTATTGCCTTGTTTGCCACGATTGACGCGGCCTTTCGCGCGCTCGGCTATCCATCCGGCGGCGACGAGAACGCGGACGGGACGACCTGTCCCGAATGTGGGAAAGACGTTGATCCCGACCTCGAGTTCTGTCACTGGTGTACGACGCGACTCGAGGCCGACGCCCCTGACCCGGAGAAAGACAACTGATACTGTCGGACAACAGTCCGTGAACACTCGATCGTGTTCCGACGCCTGTCGCCGCTGGCGACTGCGTCTCGCGTTCGATCGATGTGTGACCCGTTTTGTCCGGCAGTATGAGGAAGGACGAACCGTTACTTCTCGATAATACTCTCGTCGACGGCCTCGCCGAAGTGCCGTGCCGTATCCTCGTAGTACAGCAGGATCTCGTCGCCGGCTTCGAGGTCCGTCACCGCCTTGCGCCCCTCTGCGGAGGCGACTTTGATCGTCTCGGCGTTTTGCAGCAGCGTTTCGACCCGGTCGCCGTTTTCGGTCTCGAGGGCGATCCGGAACATCGGCCGCTGTTCGATCTTGACCCGGCCGACGATGGCCTCGCGGGTGTTGCCGTCGGTGTCGACGACCTGTACCTCATCGCCGCTTTGCAGTCCTGCGAGGTACTTCGTTCCGCCGCCGGGCGTGCGGACGTAAGCGTGGACGGCACCCGCATTGACCCGGAACGGCCGGGAGGCGACGTACGGCGATTCGGCCGTTTCCGCGTGAACGAAGACCAGCCCGCGACTCATCGAGCCGACGAGCATCCCCTCGTCGTGCTCGAGCAGACTGCCGGTATCGACACAGACCCGGTCGGCGCTGCCCGCGCGCTCGACGTCGAGGACTTCGGCGTATTCCAGATCGAGGCTCTCGCGGGCGGCTTCGTCGCGGACCTCGACGGTCTTGCGGATCTCGTCGGGGTCGTCGGAGTCGAGCAAGACGGCGTCGGAGCCGATCTCGAGTGTCTCGAAGGCCGTTTTCGCTTCCTCGGCGCTGGTGACGCCGGCGACGAGGTCGGTCTCCTCGCCGATGCGTGCGATCAGGTTCTCGAGCGGGATGATAGCCCAGTCCTCGCCGACGACGATCGTGTGGTCGGCTTCCTCGGCGGCGGTCTCGGCGAAGTGCTCGTACTCCTTGCCGAGGATGCGGACGTACGCGCCTCGCTCGAAGTCGCCGTCGCGGCGCAGCGTCGAGAGGTCCGCCGAACCGGAGAAGTCCTCCGGCAGGTCGATCGTTGCGTCGCCTTCGCCCTCTTTCCCGACGATGACGGCGTCGGCCTGTGTGGACGGATCGTCGTCGCTCTCGGCGTCGTCGATGTCGTCGACCAGCGTCACGTCGCCGTCGGTCCGGAACGCCGCGACGTTGATGTCGCCGAGTTCGCGGACGCGCTCGACGTCGTCCTCGTCGACCAGTACCCAGTCTGCACCCGCCTCGAGCGCGGCGGTGATCCGCGCTCGGCGGTCGTCCCAGTCACCGACGGCATCGTCGGCTTTTACCCAGACAGTTCGCGTCATAAATCGACCCTCGAAGGGAACCGGCTTGAACGTGGCGAATCGGGCAGCGATGACGAGGCCGCTGGTTCTGTCCGAGCGCCACAGGCAGTCATCCTATCACAGCCGACCCCACGAACGCTGCTCGTGGGAGTGCTGTGTGGACTCGAGTCGAACCCCATCCGACCAATCAGCGCGTTTCAGCCAACTGGACGAACTGTTGTCGGGGCTTTCGAGGTGTTCTCGATGGCGCTGACGATAGCAGCGACGAATCAGTCCTATTGTCGGCGAAACGTTGAGAACGTCCGCGCTCATACAGCCGTATAGATGGCAGCCTACGATGCGGTCTATTTCGATCTCGACAGCACGCTCTGTGAGCCGACGCAGGACGCCACGGAGTTGCTCGAGGCGACGTTCGACCGGGCCGGCCACGAGCAGTTCTGTACGCCGGCGGAGTTGCGAGCGGCGGTTCCGGACCTGCCGACCGCCGAGACGGACCGCGAGTTCTACGAACACCTCTTCGCCGAAGTCGCGACTCGAGCCGGCGTCGAGTCGGACATCGCACCGACGCTCGCTGCGGAGTATCTCGAGGTTCGGGATCCAACCGCCGTCGAGTTCCGCCCCGGCGCACAAACCACCCTCGAGTACGCCCGCGATCGGGCCCACGTCGGGCTCATCACGAACGGCGGCCGACCGACACAGACGCAGAAACTTCGGACGCTCGGGATCGAGGACGCCTTCGACGTGCAGGTTTTTACGGAGCCAAGTGCCGGTATCGGTCCCAAACCGAGCGCGGCCCCGTTCGAACGCGCACTGACCGAACTCGCGGTCACGCCGGACGCGGCGATTCACGTCGGCGACTCACTTCACGCCGATGTCGCGGGCGCAAACGCGATGGGGCTCGATTCGGCCTGGCTCGATCTCGGCCGCGACGAGCCCGACGAGCACGTGCCGACCTACGAACTCGCGTCGCTCGAGACGCTCGAGACGATCGTCTAAGCTACCGGAGACAGAGCCGTTTTCGGGTTTCCGTTACTGATCGGGCAAGAGGTCAGTGTGGACCAACGCGCGGTACTGGGTATCGGTTCCCTCCTCGAGCCGTTTGAGCAGCGCCGCCGCCTCCGAGAAGGTCGCTGGGAGTTCGAACGGATCACTGTCGTCCTCGTCGCGTTGTTTACAGAACTGGACGAACGCGAGCAGGTTCTCGTGGGCACCGAGGCGAGCGTAGACGACGCCGATGTCTCGATCGATCGCGTTCTGCCAGGTGTCGATCATGGGCTCGACCGCCTTCCGGGGTTGGCTCATCTGCTCAGCCAGGTCGTCGGCGTCGACGCCGCCCTCGCCGACCAGCCCGTCGAAGACCGACTGAAGATCGTCGCTGGCGTCCGCAAGCGGCGGCGCGTCCGCTTCGGCCGCGACCAGTTCGGCGAACGCCTCGACTTCGTCACGCCGGACTGCAACGGGATAGACGAAGTCGTGTGTCTCCTTCGGGAGCGTGTACGATTGCCCTTCGACGCCCTGTTCGCCGGGACCGCCCTTGCCCAGCATCAGGTCGAGTATTCCCATACCCGAAACAGGTGTCGTGAGGCGAATAAGTGTTCCGCGGTCGACTTGATCCGTTTTCGGCCGTAATTCCTCGAGTTGCCGTACTCTCACTACGACCTGACAGCTCCGGGCGCGCTCGTCCCGTCACGTCTCGCCCGACGGTTGTACGGGATGCCGCCGACCGTCGAAAATGGGCACGGCTCGTGTGCCGTCTCACTACCAGTCGTCGCCGAGCGCCGCTTTCGCGCCACCGTAGCCGCTCGCGGTCGTCCACGTCCGACCGCTGTCCGTGTGTTCGACCTCGTATCCGCCGCCACAGGCCCCACAGCGATACTGGTCGGGTACCTTCACCGGTTTCGAGGCGCGGTGGCGCTTCGCCCGCCAGTCGCAGCCGGCCGCACGACATCGGAGGACGTACCGCGGCTCGGCGAACGATTCGCAGTAGCGCGGAGCCTCGAGCGCCGCGGCGCACTCGCGAAACCGCGACCCGTGCCCGGACTCGCCGAACTGCTGGAACTCCCAGGCGTGGACGAGTTCGTGGCGGACGATCCCCGCGAACGCGGGCCAGTCGTAGCGCTCGTAGGCGCGCCGAGCGAGTACGATCGTCGCCACCTCCCGATCCGGCTGCCAGCGACACGCCCCTGCCCGGCGGCGCGCTCGCGCCGAGACGGTCCACTCGAGGGCTCCGAGATCGATCGCCACCTCGTGTTCGTCGACGACCTCGCGGGCGTGAATCCGTGCGCGGGCGACGATTTCGTCCGCGAGCGTGTGAGTCTCACCGTCTGTCACGGACTCGAGAAGGGTGATTAGTTCCGAAATTCTTCCGGTAGGTCGGCCACTCCGGACGGTCGATGGCCCAGCCGCCGAGAGTTAGTAATATAGCTGGATAATTTTGTTAAGGCTGCTAGTCTAACCGGCGTTTAATAGCAGCCGAATTAATACTACTTCGGCGGTTGATCACCAGTCAGTAAACCCCCTGAGCATTGCCTCTGCTACTCGTTCAGCGGTCTGTCGATCAACTCCTTGTTCTTCGAC